>Ga0233435_1000014_pt1 | contig 285568 bp, 318 predicted proteins | sample SI_122_August201_3_FD_182735 | JGI IMG/M metagenome (GOLD analysis project Ga0233435, IMG submission 182735) | Seawater microbial communities from Saanich Inlet, British Columbia, Canada - SI_122_August2016_135_MG | ecosystem: Environmental > Aquatic > Marine > Inlet | place: Canada: British...
AATGAAGTATTTGGAGTTAAAAATTGTAGTGCTTCGTGGGTATCATCTTCAATAATAAGTCTGGCATAACTATGAGGTGTCGCTCCACTTGCCCCATCATAAGTATGAAACTTCGCCCCTGGTGCCGTCGTCCCAATGCCGACGTTGCCGGGGATTAACACTCCCGTGGAGTTTGCAGTGAGTGACAGTGTTCCTGCTCCATACAATGTCACCGCATCACTCACTGAATACAGCGCGAGATTATTAATATTGCCAGAACCAGTTATCGCCGATTGTCGGCCTATCAATGCCTTGGAGACACCGTTAGCTAGAATATTCATACTCGCCCCATCCCCGCTATTTGCATTACCTGCCAATATAAACTGGCCGCCTCCTGTCGTGGAATTGCCAACCTGCAATAATCCCCCCGGCCCCGTCGTGCCGATGCCGACGTTGCCTGAATTTGTGATCCTGAACCTTTCTGTTGGAGCAACATCCCCATCAGTATTAGTTTTGGTAGCAATATAAAAATCACCAGTTGTCTGAACCGCATCATCTGTTTCAATATATCCTAAAACCACAGGTTGATAAGTATGTGTAGGATGCTGGTACCCCATTCCTATCTCTTGTCTCGTGTTTAAAGCACCATTGCTATCTACTAATTTTAGAACTCTTGAACCACCAAGTGTAGTCTTGCCAGATTGACTTGTATAAATTTCCAACTTCGCCCCTGGCCCCGTCGTCCCGATGCCGACGTTGCCGGAAGTCTCAATAACAAACTTTGCTGATTGACCATCAGCAATAGGACCAATAAAAAACTCTGTCCCATCAAAACCAGTAATACTACTGTCCCCTAAACCAATTGCCCAAGCTAAAGCATCTGCTGTCTCAAATTGAATAGCATTGTTTGAGGTTACAGCATTTCTATCCAAAACCATATTAAAATTGCCATTACTATCAAAATGCACCCCGATATTAGTTCCTTCTATTTCTAAGGTATTGTCCGGCGCTGTCGTACCAATCCCGACATTGCCCGAACTATCAATCCTGACCTGCTCTGAACCGGCAGTCTCGAATGAAATAAAACCAGACGCATCAACATTAATATCTTCATTCCCATCGTGCGACATTAAATGCAATTCACCTGCAACAAGATTTCTATAACGAACAGCAGTACCTTCCTCTTGCAACGCACCATAACTATTCGCACCAAAAGCTACATCTCCTGCAATATCCAACTTCGCCCCTGGCGCCGTCGTGCCGATGCCGACGTTACCGGTGCCTTCAAATCTCACATTTTCAGTAAATGCAGCACTACTTCCATATCCAAAAGCAATATCACCACCAGAACCATCGGAATGAATCTGCATAAGAGCACTTTGTATACCAAATCCCCAGTTAGGTGTAGCAGTTCCATATAAAGATATTTTATCACCAACAGCTGTTGCAAAATTTAATGGAGAGCCTGGACTCGTCGTGCCTATGCCGACGTTGCCAGTTGTGTCGATAAACATTGCATTTATACCATTACCTGCGTCAGATTCTAATATTTGAAATGCAATTTTACCTCTGGTTGTTGAATTAGCTCCATAAGATAATAATGTTGTTTGACCTGAGCCATAAGCTAAAGCCCCTTGACTCTGTGCAGCTGGGGAAGACCCTGTCCATGCTATTGGTCCAGTCACTTCAAGTTTAGCCCCCGGCGCCGTCGTCCCAATGCCGACGTTGCCCGCTTCATCAATTATCATAGCTTGAGTTAAAGCTCCACCCGCTCTTGATGTATAAAAATTTATTCTTCCTTCATCTTTGTTTGTAGTATCTGCTCCTGCTTGATGTAGAATCGCAGTTACTCTATTCCCATTCCATAATGCACTATTATCTAATAAAGCATCTCCAGCTCCTGTTCTTGCAGCATCACCATACATTTTTACTGCCGCTGTTCCTGTATTTTTAACTAAGAAGTCTGCTGTTGTTGCAGCTTCTATTGCTAATAGTTCACTAGGACTCGTCGTCCCGATGCCGACGTTGCCTGTGCTTGGGCTTAAGACCAAATCCCCAGAACCAGTAGACACCACTCCATCTGAACCATCGTGGGTAATAGATATAACATCCCCTGAATTACCCGGGCCATAGACTTTTAAATGAGCTTGGTCACTTCGCGCCTCAGAATAATATCCATCAGCACTAAACATATATAAAGTAGTCCCGCCATTAGGATTAGTAAAACTCATATAATCGGAAACACCGAAGCCACTATCAATTTTATGCTCGTTGAGTAAAAAGTCTCCACCAGACACATGCAACTTCGCTCCCGGCCCCGTCGTCCCGATGCCGACGTTGCCGCCGTCTATTACATGTAGCCCATTACTCGCATCATCTAATAAACTTACTGTTGCACCATTTTGTGCTTTCATGTAAAAAGTGCTTGCCCCAAAACTAATTACTCCATTTGGACCACCATTACTATTAAAAGTCATAGTGTCCTCAAAATTTGAAGTTCCTGCTACATCTAGTTTATACCCCGGTGCCGTCGTCCCGATTCCTACGTTGCCGTCTGAATTGATACGCATATTTTCCTGCATATTACCAGTAACACTCGCTAAATTATTTGTGTAAAATGCCATGTAAGTATCCCAACTACTGGCTTCACGTCCAAATCCAATAGCAGCACCTCCCGCTGTTGCTGGATAACCAGCAGTATAAGCGTTATAGGTAATCGCTGACTCAGTAGAACCTGCTCCAAGTCCTTCAATATTTATCCTATTTGCTCCATAATCATTTACATTATCAATAGTTCCGGAAGTTGCAGTAACTTTAACATCTAATTTACCTGCAGGCGCCGTCGTGCCGATGCCGACATTGCCGTCGGTACTATCGATTGTTAAATGCTCGACCCACGAACCAGTACCATAATATTGTACGCCAAATCCCGAATTAGCAGCTTCACTGGTTCGTGCTTCAAATTGCCACCTATCACCATTGTCATCTCCTTGGTCCGCCGTCAACTCGAATGTCATGGCAGTTCCTTCGCTTGCATGATAGATCACGCCGCCATCCCGGTACAAGTAGTACCGTGGATCCCATGCACCCGTGTCATAATCTTCGAAGAGAAAATAGTCTCCCGTATCAACTCTAAACCTGAACTTATCCGCATTATCATCGCCATCATCAGTCCACAAATTTATAATCCCATCAGTCGCTTCTCCACCGGTAACCGTGATTTGAGCTTCAGGCGCCGTCGTACCGATACCGACGTTGCCGCCACCTTGAGCAAGAATAACATTTCCACCAGAATTGTAATTTAAATACAATGTTCCAAGTGAACCTCCGATTATTCCATCAATATGCGACCCTTGAGCGCCTGCTGGATCTCCTCCTATCCATAGCCCATTATTATTAGTATGTCGCACATCCAAAATCGCCCCTGGTGCCGTCGTCCCGATGCCGACGTTGCCGGAGCTTGTTATTCTAACTCTTTCAGAACCTGCTGTTGCAAAAGCTAAATTATTCGTTCCTTCTCTCCACATACCAATATCTTGGTCACCATCAAAAGAAAAAACAGGAGCCGAAGCTGAACCAAAAGTATCTGCGAGAATTTTATCTCCTTCAATTGTTCCTGCTACTTCAAGTGGATATCCCGGCGCCGTCGTCCCAATCCCGACGTTGCCAGTATTACTATCGACGAAGAAGTCGGACGTGCCGACGGAGAGGTTGTTGTCGCCCAGGACGAGGTTTGACGTGGCTCCCGTGTAGGGAAGATAGTCACCAATATTGAAATCTGTTAAGTTATAAAAACCAAAACCCTCAATCTGAGCAGAGGTATAATAATCTGACGACCCATTCCATGTTCCGTAAAAGTTTCCTGTGGTTGCTCCGCTTGTTCCGTTGACGACGAAGTAATTTTGGGCTGTATTGCTTGTGTTATATATTATAAAATCTTTTGCCTCGGCAAAACCTAAAATTCCAATTGATAAAAATAGATATATCACCAAAACCCATCTTTTATTCATACTAATATGTTACATTTAACCTTTTTAATTCTTATTGGATGGGGAAATCTTTAGAGTCGGGAGATATAAATGTTCGAGGTGAAGAGTATATAGTGAGGTACAGATCTAGGGATCAGCTTGGGATAGCTAGTTATTTAAAGTTGTTAGTGCTTGGGAGGATATGAAATTGGTGAGACAGGGGATTGTTTTGTTTTGGACGTTTGTGTTTGTGTTTGGTTTGGTTGGTAGTTCAGATGACCAAAGCATGATTACTCAAGGAGGCGATATGGAGGCTGTGATTGGGTTTTTGGGGGATGAACTATTAATATCTAATGGGGATTCCATTGCTCCTGAGGTAACGATTAACTCTCCTAGTGCCGGTGTGACTTATGGTAGTTCTAATGTTTTTTTTAATGTGACAACAGATGAAGTTTCTGTTTGTAATTATTCCTTAAATTCTGGTGTGACTAATTTTAGTATGACTGCTGGGGATTTTTTTATGGATTTTATTGCTGTTAGGAATTTAGCGAATGGGAATTATAACGTGCGGTTTTATTGTTTTGATGGGTCTGATAATTTAAATGCTAGTATGAATGTTTCTTTTGGAGTTAGTGTCGCTGAGGAGGAAGAGGCTGCTTCTGGGGGCGGAGGAGGGGGGACGAGTGGTTTGGTTTTGCCAACTAAGGAGGTTGAGGTTGATAGCGGGAATTTGAGAATTCGGAGTGTTGTTGGAGATAGGAAGAGTCGGGAGTTTAGCCTTAGGAATGGAGGGGACGAGAGTGTAATGATTATTATTAGTGTCGAAGGAGAGGATGTTGAGGGTCCTAACGGGGAAATAATACCTTTTGCTGAGTTTATTATTTTGAAGGAAGAAAGTATTTCTTTGAAGAGTGGAGAGGAGGTTAGTATTGAGTTTGATGTGATTGCGCCTGAAAGCTTGGGAATTTTTGTTGGATTTATAGTTATGGAAATTGATGGAGTGCGATCGGAAATTCCTGTATCTATTAATACTCAGAGCAAGGAAACTATATTTGATATTTCGGCCACTGTTATTGATTCTACGATTGAGGATGGAGAGGATGTTAGAGTGCAGATTGATTTATTGCCGATTGGAGAGAAAGAGATTGATATAACGCTTAGGTATAATATTCGGGATTTTAGGGGGGAAACTTATTCGGAGAGTAGTGAGACTTTTTATGTCGATGGCCCGGTGTCTTTTGTTAAGAAATTTTCTACGAAGAAACTTAGTAGTGGAGATTATGTAGCAGCAGTTGAGATTATTTATCTTGGTGGTTTTGCTTCGGCTTCTTCTCAGTTTGAAGTTATCGACGAGTCGGTTCTTGGTGTTTTTAGAATCAATGTTGCTATGATTTTTTTGATTGGTGTGGTTTTAGTGGTGATTTTGGTTGTTATTATTCTGCTTGGTAGATTTAAGAAAATAAGAAAGTATAAAAAATAATAATGGTTGGTTTTAATATGAAAAAGTATGGTGTATTTATTTTAATCGTTATTTTGCTGGTTGGGGTTGTGGGGTATTTTTATTTTGATGTTTCTTTTCTCGGGAAAAAGAAAAGTTTTGATATTAACAATGCTTTATTGAAGGTAGTTGTGATAGAAGGAAAAAATACTTCTAAGTTGCTTGAGGTAATTAGTTATAAAGATAATGAATTTGGAATCTTAAGTGATTTGGATTTTGTCCAAATAAGCGAAATGCAATTTTCTCTCAAGGAAGGAGAAGAGAAAGAGATTGAAGTTTTATTCAATAGTGAGGGATTGGATCCTGGAGTTTATTTTGGAGAACTAGTTTTGTCTAATGGAGAGGTCTTTAGAATTCCTGTTATTATGGAAGTTGAGAGTGAGGATATCTTATTTGATGGGAATATTAATGTTCCTCTTGAATATGTAAATGTTTATAGTGGGGAGAATATGGTTATTGAAAATAAGCTTTTTAATTTGGAGAATATTGGGCTTGAAAATATTGAGGTAACTTATTTGGTTAAGAGTCTAAGTGGAAAAGTTATCTTTTATGATGAAGAGAATATTGCTGTTGGGAGCCAGTTGTTGAATACCAAAGTTATTACTATTCCAGAAGATGCTGAAATTGGAAGTTATGTTTTTAGTTCTGTTATTAAATACAAAAATTCTGTTGGAACCAGTAGTTATCTTTTTGAAGTTAAGGAAAAAGTGTTTTATAATTTCGAAGGAAATTTGCCTATGTTTAGTGTTGTTATTTTTTTGATTGGTTTGATATTTTTTATTATTTATTATACTAAAAAGAGGGACGATGTTTTGTTGGAATTACAGAGGGATTATAGAAGGGAAGTTAATAAGAATTTTGATGCTGTGACTATAAGGGAAGGGGGACTAAAGGTTACAGGCGAAGATAAGAGTGCTGCACTAAAAAAGATTAGAGCGAAGCATAGGGAGAAGATTAAGGCTATTAGGAAAATTTATAGAGCTCGACTTAAGGTTGTGAAGGGTTTGAGAAAGGCGAAAAAGGAGAGCGAGATTTCTCGGAAGTTGAATAAATGGAAGAAACAAGGATATAATGTTAAAGAATTTTCTGTTGATGATGAGAAAAAGAATCTTAATAGAAGTGTGAAAAAGTACAAGAGGGAAGGATATAACCTATAAATTTAAAAGAATAAACTACTTATTTAAGAGAGTGCTATGGTGAAAAAAGTTAAGGTGGTTAAAAAGAGTCCTACTAGGCTCAAGAAGGATTTGGAACTTTTTGAAAAAGGTGTTGATAGATTGAAAGAATTGGAAAGTGAGCTTAATGATTTGGATACTCGGGGATTTTCTAAGGATGAGCGGAATATTAGGTCGAAGTTGAAGAATATTTCTGATGTGCCTTTGATTGAAAGGGAGATGAAGTCGCTTAGGTTGAAAATTGATAATAAGTATAAACCGAAGAGGCGGAAGAAGTCTAGGGTTATTGGAGAGTTGAAGAAATTGACTGAGAAGGTGGAGTTTCTTAGAGGTGCAGTGAAGAGGAATGCGAGGAAGAAGATTGTTGATTCTAACGCTTCTGCTCTGGATGATTTAAAGAAGAATTTGTCCAAGAAGACTAAAGAAGGAATGGATGATACTTTGAAGAATGATTTGCGAAAGAGGAGGTCGAATTATCACAGAAAGCATGAGAATTTGGTTAGAGAATTTGATATTAAGAAAAAGAAACTGACTGATGCTTTTAAGAAGAAATATGAGAGGAAGGTGGAGCGCTCTTTACAGAAGGAGGTTGATGAGAAGTTTGATGCTGAGCTAGATGCTAAGTTTGATTCGGAAAAAGTTTTGATTAGGGAGAGGTATAAGGCTAGGTTGAAAGCTAAGGTCGATGGTGAATTAAGGAAAGAAAAAGCTGGTTTGAAAGCTAAAGCGAATGCAGAACTGAAGAGAGAAGAAGCTGAGTTGAAGGTTCGAGCTGATAAGAAATTGAAGCGGAGGGAAGCGGAGTTGGAGGTTGTTGCTGGTAATGAATTAAAAAGTAGAGCTGAGGAGTTGGGGGTTCTTGCGGAGGGGAAGTTGAATCAAAGGGGGGTTGAATTAAAAATTGGGGCTAATGAAGAGCTGAGGAGAAAAGAAGTGGAGATGGAGATTCACACGAGGGAGGAAATAAAAGGGGGGGAAACAAGGTTGAGGGCTAGGGCTGATGAGGAGTTAAGACAGAAGGAAATGGATTTGAGAATTCGTGCAGAGGAAGAGTTGAGGAGAAAGGAAATGAATTTGAGGGCTAGGGCTGATGAGGAGTTAAAAAGGAAGGCTGAGGAGTTGGGGGTTCGTGTGAAAGAGGAATTGAAAAGGGAGGAAATAGAAGTAAGAGCTCGAGCTGATGAGGAGTCGAGAAGAAAGGAAGCGGAAATGAGAGTTAGGGCTGATGAGGAGTTGAAGAAAAAGGAAGATGAATTGAGAGTTCGGTTGGATGAGGAATTGAAAAGGAAAGAGGGAGAGTTGGAGATTAGGGCTAAGGGAGAGTTGGGACAAAGGGGGATTGGTTTAAAGATTAGTGCAGAGAGAAAACTGAAAAAGAAGGCTGAGGAGTTGGGGGTTCTTGCGGAGATGAAGTTGAATCAGAAGGTGATGGATTTGAAAGTTCAGGCCGATGAGGAGCTAAGGAGAAAGGAAATTGATTTGAAGGCTAAGACGGAGGAAGAGTTGAAGAGGAAAGAAGTGGAGATTAAGGCTAGGGCTGATGAGGAGTTGAATCGAGAAGAGATGGAGATGAAGGCTCGCATGAAAGAAGAGATAAGGAAAAAAGAAGTTGATTTAGAACTTCGAGCGGAGGAAGAGCTAAAACGAGAAGAGGCTGGATTGAGGCTTCGGGCTGATGAGGAGTTGAGACGAGAAGCTAATGAATTGAGGGGGAAACACGATAGGAAAGTTGAGATATTGGAGATATCTTTTGCTAGGAAATGGGAAAAATTGAAGGATGAGATGATTTCTAAATATAATGCTAAGTTAAATGAATTACAAAATAAAGAAAAAATATTAAGAGAGGAAAGTCAGGCGTTTGAGCTACAGAGACAAGAAAAGATGAGATTGATTAAAGAGAAAATGAAGGAAGCTGGAGAGTTGATGGATGAAAATGAGATAGTTAAGGTTGGAGTTAGGGAGAGACTTTTGAATAATAGGCTTAAAAAGACAGAAGAATTGATGGAAATTCATAAGAGGAAAGTTGCAGAGAATGAGGTGATTTGGCGGGACATGAGAGGGAAGTTAGTAAGCCCTGATGGAACTTAGTCTAGATTAATCATGTATTTCGAATCTTAATAATCCGGCGACTCCTCCGAGATTATCGAATTGTACGCCTTCTGCTGTTTCGTTAGTCACAATATGGATTTCTGTAGATGATGCTTTTGCTAATTTTTCTAATTCTTTTACTTTTTCTCTTGGAAGGGATTTTGAAATAATTAGTTTATCTACTGCTCCTCGTGTCAATCTGTCTTCTACTTCTGCTGGTCCATATGCTACCTTATCTGGCTCTTTTGCTAGTTTCTCGAAGAAGAGGTCTAGGATTTGTCGTTGCTTTGTCATTTCTTGTTCGGCGAGTAAATCTTCTGATGCTTCTACTAACTCGTGGAGTCCGTGCATTCCTGTTCCTCCGATATCTTTTACTCCAATTACTTTTTCTTTTAGTTGAGTTAGCAATTGGCCTTGGGCTAGGAATTCATCTTTTGTTGGTATCGGTCCTCCGACTAGGATGCCTTTGAGTTTTTTGTTATCCCAGAAATGGGTTCGCATATTTTCAGCGGTTCGTTTGAAAAATTCTTTTGCTGCGGACTCTCTTATTCTTGCGTAACGGGCTGCACTTTGCCCTCCACATTTTGTTTTCCCTGGTATTCCGGATGTCATATGTTGGAGAAGTTTAATATGTTTTCCATCTAGAAGTCCGATTGAGGCTTCGTTTCTTTCAATTATTAGGAGACCATAGACTTCGTCAGTTTCTAACATTTCTTTTAGGGGCTCTACTACAAAAGTTTGGTCGCATCTATATATTTTTATTTTGAGTTTTTTTGGTGGTTCGATTGCCCATACCTCTAGGGACTCTCTTCCGTCTGCGAGTGTTACATTTCCGGCATATACTGCTAGTCCGTTAGGTGGAGTTCTTCCAATTTCTTTTAGTTTTCTTACTGCCCTGTCAAGAGAAGCTATTACGTTTTTTCTTGTTGCGGTGGACTTGATGTTGGTTGCTGTTCCTTTTTCGTCTTCTAATTGTTTTGTTGTTTGAGTTAGTGTTGCGCCTGCTGGGATTAGGACTGTGATTAGTTCGGTGTGGCGACCACGATAGGATTCTAGTTCTTCGACTTGGGCTTCGAGTTCGTATTTTTGTGCTTCGTTCATATTCGGCTTTGCCGAAGGTTGCAGGTTGCAGGCTGTAGGCTGTAGGTTGACGTGTTCGACTTTGCTATTTTATTTTTTTTATTCATATTAGTATTAGGGAGAATCGGTTTTTAGGAGTTTGGGTCATTTGAATTCTACTTTAAAGTCGCCTTCTTTGATTTCTGTTGCCGCCGTTACTGATTTTAAGTCTTCTGTCATTGATTCTAGATTTGTAATGGTTTCTTTTTCTAGGGTTAGGATTATTTCTGAGTTCATTGATTTTTGTGCTGTTGTTTTTTCTTGCCTTATTTCGGAGAGTATTTTCTGGAAGTCTTGGAATGGAATTGAGGGTTCTGAGTTCTCTTTTAGTTCTGGCCATTCGGTTATATGGATTGATTCTTGTTCTTTGTAATATGTTTGGTAAATTTCCTCTGTGACAAATGGCATTATTGGGGCAAAGAGTTTAAGGATTGTCAGTAGGGATTTTTTTAGTGTATATTGTGCGGATATTTTTTTGTCGCCCGTTTCGTTGTAAATTCTTTTCTTTACGATTTCTATGTAGTCGTCTGCGAAGTCATTGAAGAAGAATCTTTCGGTTAGCTCTTTTGCGTGAGAGTAGGAGTATGCTTCGAAATAGCTTGTTACTTGGACTATTAGGCTATCTAAATGTTTTAGAAATTCCTCGTCTACCTTTTCTAATTGCTTTGGTTTTTCATCTGTGTAATCTTTTAGATTCATGAATACAAATTTCGAGGCGTTGTAGAGTTTGTTGATTAGCTTTTTTCCTTTGACCAACTCTGCTTCGGGAAATGCTATGTCGTCTCCGAGTTTTGCTGCTGCGCAAAGGTATCTTAAGACGTCGGCTCCGTGATTCTCGATTGTTTCTTGTGGTGATATTCCGTTCTTTCTTGACTTTGACATTTTCTTTCCGTCTTTACCTAACATCCAGCCGTTTATCATTAAATCTTTCCAGGGATTTCGTTTGTGATGTAGTTGAGATTTTACAACTGAGTTGAAGTCCCAGAATGTTATAATGTCATGGCCATTTCTTCTGATTGAAAATGGTTCGTTTTTGATCTTGTCATAAATTGGAGTATCTTTTAGTAAATCTTTTGTGATGTCTGGCGTAAGCGAAGAGGTTGCCCAAGTATTCATGATGTCTTGCTCTGGGACAAATTCTTTACATTTACACTTCGGACATTCTTTGATTGGAGGCGAATCTTCTAGAGGGTCTACTGGTAATTGGGACTCGTCTGCCATTATTGGTTCATCGCACTCTTTGCAATACCATACTGGGAATGGAATTCCGAATGGGATTTGTCTAGAGATGCACCAGTCCCATTTTAAGCCTTTTACCCAGTTGGTGTATCTGTGCTTCATGTGATCTGGGTGCCATTTGATTTCGTTGCCCCATTTTATCATGTCTTCTTTGATGTCGAGATATTTTACAAACCATTGTTTTGAGTTAATGAATTCTATTGGAGTCTGGCACCTTTCGTGGACGTTGACGTCGTGGGTTATTGTTTCTTGTTTTATTAGAAGTTTTGCTTTTTTTAAATCTTCTATGATTTGTTTTCTTGCTTCTGTTACTTTTAGTCCGTAATATTTTTCTGCTAGTTTTGTCATTTTGCCATCTGGAGATATTGCTTCTTTGATTTCTAGGTTGTATTGTTTTTGCCACTCCATGTCGGTTTGATCTCCGAAGGTGCAGCACATTACGGCGCCGGAGCCTTTTTCTGGGTCGGCTCTTTCGTCTGTCATGATTGGGACTTGAAAATTGAAAAGTGGAGCTGTCGCAGATTTCCCCACTAATTCTTTGTATCTTTTGTCGGCTGGATTTACGAAGATTGCAACACAGGCTGGTAGGAGTTCTGGTCTTGTTGTTGCGATTATTAGGTCTTTATTGTCCAATTTAAATGTTACATCGTTGAATGTTGATTGCTTTGTTTCGTCTTCGAGTTCTACTTGTGCGATTGTTGTTTGACATGTTGTGCACCATAATGAGGGGCATTTGGTTCGGTATTCTCTTCCTTGTTTGTAGAGATCGATGAATGATTTTTGTGATATTCTTCTTGAACGTGCGTCGATTGTTGAGTAGAATAATTCCCAGTCTGCTGAAGTTCCAAGTCTTTTTGCGTCTTTTAGGAATCCTGGAACGTACTCTTCTTTGATTGCTTTTAGACAGATGTCTATGAATTCTTGACGTGTCATGTCTTTTGCTTTGATGCCCTTTTCTTTTTCCACTAATCTTAGAGTCGGGAGTCCGTTGTCGTCTGTTCCGAATGGATTTAGGACATTGAAGCCGCGCATTCTTTTGTATCGTGCTATGAAGTCTTGCTGTGCGTCGCCGAATGCGTGTCCCATGTGGAGTGCGCCGGATACTGTTGGAGGTGGTGTGTCGAATGAGAAGATTTCTTTTTTGGTGTCGTCTGAATTGAATTTGTATGTTTGGTTGTCTTGCCAGAACTGGATGATTCTTGGTTCTGCTTCTTTGAAATCGTAGCCTTTGTTTGCCATAATTAACGCCTCTGGCGCGGTGGTCGGTGGTCGGTAGTTGACGGTCGGTTTGACTTGTTCGACTTTGCTATTTTATTTTGTTTTGTCATGACAGAGTAAGATGTTGGATGTTTTTAAAATTGGTGGTCTATAGGAGTTAAGTTTTTATAATTGTTTGACAATATTTCAGATATGGAAAAGAAACTTAGAATACTTGCGGCTGGGGATTTGCATGGGGATTTTGATGTTGCGAAGAAGTTGTCCGCTAAGGGGAAAAAGGAAAAGGTGGACTTGGTGGTTTTGGCTGGTGATGTTTATGGATATAGTGAGGGAGAGTCTGGCATTTTGAAGGTTTTTAGAAAGGCTGGGCAGAAGGTTTTTTTTATTCCTGGTAATTGTGATTTTGATGAGGATGCGGGTAAGTTGAAGAATGGGAAGAATATTGATAATTATTATGTGACTTATGGCGATGTGGGGATTGCTGGGATTGGGAGCGGGAATTGGAAGCTTGGGCTGGATAAGGAAGATTTGAAGTTGATTAAGAATAATTTTTCTAGGATGAAGCATAAGAAGAAAATTTTGGTTTCGCATTTGCACGCGAAGGGGACGAAGGCGGAGTTTTCTGGTATCGTTGGGGATGAGGTTTTGAGGAAGGCTGTTGAGAAATTTAAGCCGGACTTGTTGATTGCGGCGCATATTCATGAGAGTGAGGGGCTTGAGGATAGGATTGGGAAGACGAGGGTTGTGCAGGTTGGGAGGAAGGGGACGGTGCTGGAGATATGAGAACATCGGAATTTAACGAAGTCGTGAGCGAAGCGAGCGATTTGGATGGAGAAACCTGCAAGGTTTCGGAATCGTTAAATTCCTGTTAGTTGCGTCTTTGCGTAGAAAAGACCGAGGGATAGTGCAACGATTTTTCACGAAGTGAAAAAATCCCGAAGAGTTATTTTCAAGGGCGTTCTATCAAAAGAGTTTTAACGATACATCAAGAACAAGAATAAAGGGGGAACAATTTTCTTATTTTAAAGAACAGTTTAAGATGATTTCTATTTGATTTCAGTAAACTTTATGTTTGATTTCATCTTATGAAATAAGTATTGATTTGATTTCAGAAAGAGTATTATTCCCTTTCAACTTATGATATATATAACAATTAACAATTGTAAGGAGGTAAATAAAATGGAAATAAACAAAAAAACAATGATTGTAGGAGTTTTTGCGATGTTACTTATTGGAGTTGCCCTAGTAAGTGCTAGTAGTTATTACAGCATGAATGAACTACATGAGAGAATGATGACATCTGATGGCTTTGAGGAGATGCATACTGCTATGATGGGTGGAGATTTTGCAGCCGCTGAAAAATATCATGAAACATTAGATTTTGAATGCCCTATGCATGACTTAGTTAAAGAAGGGGATGTTTCAATGGATGATTTTCGACTAATGCATGAATGGATGATTTCAGGAGATTTCCCTGAAGAGAAACCTGTAGAACTTAGCGATGCAGCATGGAACTTGCACAAAAGTCATCATACAGAAATCTATAAATAAAGATTTTTTAGATAACTTTATTAATTCTTTTTTTATTTTTATTAATGATAGGTAATAAAATGGAAATTTCAAAAAACAAGTTATTGATTTCAGCAGGTTTAATAGGACTTTTAGGAGTTTTAATTACTGTGTTTTCTGTATATCATGCTCAACATTTGGGGAAAGCGTATTTTCAATTCCCATTATTTCTTTATGGGGCAACAATAATTGCCTTAATTGTAGGCGGTTTTATTGTTTATCTTTTTGAAGAAAAAATAAATAAATTACAATTAAATAAACTCTTGAAAATATTGCCAAAAGATGAAAGAAAAGTGATTCAATTACTAATCGAAAGAAATGAAATTGAACAAAAAAGATTAGCGACTTTAACCGAGTTAAATACAGTTAAAATATCAAGAGTTATTTCTACTCTAGAACAAAGAGGAATAATAGAAAAGAAGAAACAAGGATATACAAATCTAATCATCTTAAAACTGTGATAAAAATTGTTCCCCTTAACATTCTTAGCCCTTGAAAATAATTGCAACTAACATCGGAATTTAGAGAAGTTTTTGTGAAGCAAAAATTTGGGTAAAATTCTGCAAGAATTTTCCTCTAAATCTTTGTTAAGTCGTGTGAGCGAAATGGAATGAAGTGAGAGCCTGCAAGGCGGTACCGAGCGAAGCGAAGGAGTTTTTTCTTCTGCGTTAAGGAAATTTAAATCTCTTATTTTGGGGCGGGAGGAAGCGCGCGCTTTTTGTTTCTTTTTTATAAAAAGAGGATTGAGCAGGAATTGGGCAACCGAAGAATATTTAAAGTTAAAAACAGTTATAATATTAATATATTCCCTGGTATGGTCTTATGGCAATACCAGGCAGTTTTTATTTTCTTTGATTAAATCGTTCATGTAAATGTAATCGTTGCAAGTTTTCTTTAATGTTGTTGAAGAGGTGCTTTTGAAATATGCATTTATTACTTTTTTACCTAATTTTTTTGCTTTTTTTATTGCGGGCACAAAATCTTCGTCGCCTGAAACTATTATTGCTGTATCGTATAAGTTTTCGTATGCTCCTGAGACTAAATCTACTGCTAGGTGGACGTCGTCGCCTTTTACATCGAAGGCGAAGCTTCCGTTTTCCCTTTTGTGTTTTCTTAGTTTGCATAATACGACGTTGAAGTCTGGAATCTTTTTTAGTTCGTTAAAGAATTTTTGTTGCTCCCAATATGTTTTGGGATTTATTTTTATGTTTAATGGAGCGTTATAGTAGAAAGTTGAAATGAGAAGCCTATCTTTTTTCAATAAGGATAGAAGCTTTTCAAAGTCTATTTTTCTTATGCCTAAACTTTTTAGGCTGTAATATAGATTACTTCCATCAATAAAAATTGCAACTCTTTCTTTATCCATAGTGAGATTAGATTTATTAGTTTTATATGTTTTTGTATTTATAATTTGGATGGGTGCAAATAAGTGTTTTTTCTAAAAAAGGGTAGCTCCCCTGCTTGGAGTTTTTATTTAATTGATCCTTTCCAAAATTCAAAAAATAAATTTCTAAAATTTTCAGCAACATCTTTTGAATGAATTTCGAAATTTATTGGCTCTTCTTTAAATACAGAAATAAGAACATAATTTCCAAAGATAACTGTATCTAAGGATATTTTGCTTTTTGAAAATTTAGCTTCTACAAAAGGTAGACCTTTGATTATCTTTTTAATTTCCTTTTTAGAATTTAATGGAGCAATCATTTTAGAATGGATTCTTTTTTCAACTCTCTTAAGATGTAAGTTTCTAAAGAATAGTTGGAGTTTTTCTATCTTGAGATTTTCGGGCGAAGATGTGAAAACTAAATATTCTTCACCTGCCTTTAATTTTTCTATAATATTGTTGAAGACTGTTTTTGTCCCCTCAAGGCCCATATAAATTGTTGCCGAAGGCACAACTTCCCTGAATTGTCTTCTTAGTTCAAGTTCAGGAATAATTTCTCTTATTTTTTGCTTATTCTCCTTTAGCTCTTTTTCTTTTTCTTCAATATATGCTATAATTTTATTCAGGGGAGCAGCATTAAAATATTTAGTCTGCTCTTTTATTATGAAACTTACAAGACCTTTTTGCATAAGCTTATCTAATATGTCATAAGTTTTGCTTCCAGATATCCCAGATTTTTTAATAATATTTCCTGTAGTTGTTTCTCCTAATTCTAAAAGTGCTAAGTATATTTTCTTTTCTCCCTTGGTAAATCCTATTTTCTCTAAAATTTCTAAATCCATATAGCTACTTATATCTATTATTATAAAAACCTTTCTATTTGTAACGCCATTGGGGGGAAATAAATCTTAAGTAGTCCCTTTTTTATAATATATTATGGAAAAGAAAACAGGAACAGGAAAAAATTTTGAGAAAGTGGGTCCTATGAGACTACCAAGCAGAATAGGCGGGGGAACTTTTAATCTCTACCTTTATACTTTTAAGTCTGGGCATAACTACTTTGCCCTTGAGAAAGGAGATGTAAAGGATGGGGAAGATATCTTATTTAGAATCAACTCTAATTGTGTATGGGCAGATGTTTTTGGTTCTGCTAGATGTGATTGCGCAGAGCAGTTGCATGAAGCTATGCGTAGAATTGTGAGGGAAGGGAGAGGATTGATGATTCATGCATATAATCAGGATGGCAGACAGCTGAGCTTAAAAGATCATGTTAGAGTTTACATGGAACAAGATAAGGGATATGATACCATAGAAGCAGATAGAAGGTGTGGATTTCCAAATCCCGATAGAAGAAATTATGATGAAACTGTTGCGATTCTAAAAGATTTTAACATTAAGAGCGTAAGAAATCTAACAAATAATTCTCATAAGTCAGAATCTTTAGAAAAAGCAGGCATACGTGTTGAAAAAGTTATTCCTATTGAGGCGGTGGGATTAGATAAATTTAATATGGCGCAAATTTATATGAAAAAGAAAACGCTTGGTCATGATTTTTACTCCTTTGATTTAGAAGATCCCAAAATAAAAAAATTATTTGAAAGCTCCGTTAAGAAAGATTGTCGCAGTGAATATGATAGCTACTTGTGGGACTGCTGAGGTTTAGCATGAAGATAGCTATATTTGGGAGCGCTGAGGATGTGGGACCCGGGGTCCATAAAAAGGCTAAAGAAATTGGAAAAATATTGGCAAACAGAGGGCATACAATAATAACGGGGGCATGTCCTGGGCTTCCTTATGAGTCTGTAAAATCGGCTTTTGAGGTAGGAGGAAAAACAATTGGGTTTTCTCCTGCATGTAGCAAACTAGATCATGTAAACAAATTTGAGGATCCCGTAGAATTTCATTCTGAATTAGTTTTTGTTCCAAAAAATTATGAGCATGTGTGCGATAATGCAGCCTGCTATAAATATAGGAATATAAGTTCTGTTTTGAATTCAGATAAGGTTATAATAATTGGCGGAAGATATGGAACTCTAAATGAATTTACGATAGCTTATGAATTCGGGAAAGAAATCGGGGTTTTGAGTGATTCCGGAGGGGTTGCGGGAATTCTCAATATGCTAACTAGTCACTTAAAGAAAGAAACTGGTTCCAGTCTTTATTTTTCAAAAGACGTAAAAAAACTTTTGGAAAAATTAGGAGTATAGTCATATGGAAAATTCATACCAGAAAACATGGAAAGAAAATCAGCTAGTGGAGCTTTATGATAAATTTAGGAGATTTATAGATCCTGCTGAAAAGGAATATATTAAGATATTGATATCTGAAATTGAAAAACATTGTAGGGCACATAAAATGGATAGTATAAGGATTTTAGATATTGGTGCTGGGGCAGGGCATTCAACAGTTCCCATATTAGCTTCTTTGTCCAAAAAATTCAAAATAGAATACGACTATCTAGATGTTTCATCTAATCAGAAGCAAGAGTTTATCAAAGAAGTTAAGGATAATAAATTGCAAAAGATATTGGGTGATTTCTGGATTACTTCTTGGGAAAAATTTTCTGGGGGAAAGAAATATGACCTGATTCTTTCATACCATTCGTGGTATGGCATAACTGATTGGCAAAGTCCAAGAAATAACACTCTTTTGAAAATAAAAAAATATTTGACAAAGAATGGGATGGGTGCGATAGTTATTAATTCGCGAAATAATATTACTCAAGACATTGTTTTAGAAAGGGGAGAGAAAATAGTGAGTTCGGAAAATTTGTTAGAAGCCATGAAGAGTCTGGATATCTTTTTTTTAAAAAAGCCTCTTTATTATTTTAATTTTAATAAGTCAACTTTTTTAACAGGTGAGAAAATAAAAAGAAGTGCTTACGGTTTTTTTGGATATTTATACAGAAAGCCGTTTGGGGAGATGGGTAAATTAGAAAAGGAGAAGTTGATGAGAAATTTATTAAATCGGAAGGATGATTGCTATTTTAAAATTCCTTGTGATCTCATTGAAATTTTTAAGTAATTTCTTCGCTGAAGGTATTAAAAATTTGTGTGAGTGACGCGAACCTTTTATCCTTGGTTATGTGAAATTTTAATTTCATGGTTTGTTCTCGTTGGTCGGATAAAAGAAGTTTTTCTATTTTTGACGAAGTCAAAAACTATCTATCACGAAGTGATGCGCGCGCTTCCGTCTGGGGTGGGAAATATTGATTGGAGATTTAAATTTTTAGCAGAAGAAAAAATTCGACTTAACATCGCGATTAAGAGAAGTAAATCCGCAGGATTTATTTCCCCGTAGGTTTTGAGGCAACCCACAAAACCGAAGGGCGTAGCGAAGTGCAACGAAGCGGAGTTTTAATCGCTGTTAAGGTATCCGAAGCGAAGCGTAGGACGAGGAATAACTGTAAGTGGTTTTGCCGAAGGCAAAAATTCCGAAGAGTAAAAATTGCTTTTTGGGCGGGGAAGATTATTCTCCACGATTTTTCTTATCTTTGGATATACTAATCAAATTAAGAATAATTGGAATAAGCATAATTGAAAATCCAATTATTCCAAGGGATTGAAATAAATGCCAAGCAACAACGGGATATCCAAAGATTAGCAATCCCGCTAAAAGTCCAGCAACAAAACATTCAAAGGTAGTGGGTGTGAATACTTGAGTGTTATATTTTTTATGACTATAAGTTCCAACAAAATGAGAATAATGAATTCCACCAAGTATTCCTAAGAAAAATCTTTGAAGAATATTTTTTTTCTTTTTAGCAGGATTGTATGGAATGTTTTTATTATATTTTGCAAATTCATATCTATAAATTAGAATGACTAGAATAAAATAAATTACATAGATAATATGATGAATTTGCACCATCTTGAATAAAATAAGAAAAACATGTTTATAAAACTAATGAAAAATCGCGACTATTTTTGGGGGGAGAAAAAGCAATTTTTATTTACTTTAACATCGCGATTAAGAGACTTTTTCGAAGAAAAAGCTCGAAGTGAGAAATTTTTTCCTCCTGAAAGAGAGCTGAAAAAATTTTGGACATTCGAGAGTTTTTTGCGTAGCAAAAAATTTCCCTGAAGCGAAGCGTAAGGCGTAACGAACCTGCAAAGTGAGTGAAGTTTAAAGCCCTGTTAAAGTATCCGAATGGAATGAGGACAAGAAATAGTGCAACGATTTTTCACAAAGTGAAAAAATTTTGCAGAGTAAGTAAGGGGGCGATAAATTTATATATCATTACTGCGATATTATTTTACTATGAAAAAGAGTGTGCAAATTTTAATTATTGTAATTGTCGCAGTAGTTGCATTTTCTATTGGATTTCTTTTGAAACAGCCACAACAACAATTTGATTCTTGTAAGTCTGCCTATGACGATTTGGTTAATAATGATTTATGCGTTGGAAAATTCCAAGAATATTGGGGAACGGATAGTGTCATAGGCAATGTAGAATATTTTGATTTCAATTGGGACGAGGATTTAGGAAGTTATGGCGAAACGAAAGATTATATCGGGGGAGTAGAACAAAGATGCTACGACCAAGCACAAAGACAATTTATTGAAACTGAAGAAAGAGAAAGTTTGATAAATTGTTTCGCCAATCAAATTGAAATCAAAGACAATATTTTAGAAATCCAATGTGGCTGTTTCTTCGGCTGAGAGCCCCCTTGCTTATTTACTTTAACATCGCGATTAAGAGAAGTAAATCCGCAGGATTTATTTCCCCGTAGGTTTTGAGGCAACCCACAAAACCGAAGGGCGTAGCGAAGTGCAACGAAGCGGAGTTTTAATCGCTGTTAAGGTATCCGAAGCGAAGCGTAGGACGAGGAATAACTGTAAGTGGTTTTGCCGAAGGCAAAAATTCCGAAGAGTAAAAATTGCTTTTTGGGCGGGGAAGATTATTCTCCACGATTTTTCTTATCTTTGGATATACTAATCAAATTAAGAATAATTGGAATAAGCATAATTGAAAATCCAATTATTCCAAGGGATTGAAATAAATGCCAAGCAACAACGGGATATCCAAAGATTAGCAATCCCGCTAAAAGTCCAGCAACAAAACATTCAAAGGTAGTGGGTGTGAATACTTGAGTGTTATATTTTTTATGACTATAAGTTCCAACAAAATGAGAATAATGAATTCCACCAAGTATTCCTAAGAAAAATCTTTGAAGAATATTTTTTTTCTTTTTAGCAGGATTGTATGGAATGTTTTTATTATATTTTGCAAATTCATATCTATAAATTAGAATGACTAGAATAAAATAAATTACATAGATAATATGATGAATTTGCACCATCTTGAATAAAATAAGAAAAACATGTTTATAAAACTAATGAAAAATCGCGACTATTTTTGGGGGGAGAAAAAGCAATTTTTATTTACTTTAACATCGCGATTAAGAGAAGTTCGGTTTTGAGGCAACCCACAAAACCGAATTTGGATGGAGAAGTCTGCAAGACTTCGGAATCTCTTAATCGCTGTTAAACTCTCCGAAGGATTGAATTTTAGTGTAACGTTCCGTAGCGAAGCGGAGGAAAAATTCAAAGTAAAAAAATCGGCGTATCAAGTGCGAAGCACCATTAATTAAAAGAATAAAGGGTTTGTGCTTATCATACACTTATTAGTGGTAACAAATAGAAAACTTTATAAAGTCTTGATTTACTCTATATTATATGATACCAGTAGATAGAATTAGAGATTTGGCAAAAGAAAAAGGTTATGGTTTCAATCATTATAAACATCCATTAGATGAACCAACAAAAGTTGTCTTAGTTGGAGAAAGACATGCTGTTCATCCAGATTATACATTTCAGGGTGGTTTGATTGAACTTTTAGAACCAGAAACAGTAATGCATGAATTCTACGAACCAAATGGAACTCCATCAAATTCGGAGACTGTAAGAATTGCTGTTGATTGGATAAACAGATGGAAAGGAGAATATGGTGTAGATTTAAAATCATGTGATTTGCCAAATGGAAAAATTCGTCAATTTCATCAAATGTTTTATGATTTCTTAGGAGATTTGCCTGAATTTAATGATGAATCAGATCCAGATAGCATTATTGTTGATGACAATGCAATTAGAGAAATGGTTATGGGAAAATTGATAAGAGCAGAAGTAGCAAGAACCGATAAACCATTAATTGCCATTGTTGGTGGATATCATGCGAGACCAGAATCAAGAATTCATGAAGAATTAAGGGCACAAAGGGCCATTGAAATTGGTGGAAGAATGCCTATTGGTTATGTTACAGTAAATCAAGACGAAAGATTAAATTATATTCTGCAAGATGGAGCTAAATTCTTCGAGTAAAGCCCAAACCCCTTCTACAAATTAGCCGATTTTTTTATTGAGTTTAACATCGCGATTATCTGAAGTTTTTTATTCAGAGTGGAGCGAAGCGACCTCGAATAAAAAATTTGGGTCGGAGAAACCTGCAAGGTTTCGGAGCCCTTTAAGCCCTGTTATGCTCTCCCGATAGGGATTGATTTTTAGTGCAACGTTCGGCGAAGCCGAAAAAATCAAAGTCGTCGGACCAAAATAAGAGTCTGGGGCATTTCGGCGTTCAATAAATTTATATAATATATGCTTCTTAATTGCTTTATGGATAAAAAAGAACTGAAAAAAATCATAAAAAGAATTAGTGATTTTACTGTTTCGGAATTAAAAGAAAAAGGGTTAATTTCTCTTTATCTTTCTGGCACGATATTAACAAAAGATAGAACCCCTCAAAGCGATATTGATATTTTTGGAATTGTGACTTCAAATTTTGATATAATTAAAGAAGAAAATAAAATCAATAATAAATTTGAAGAGAATGAAAAAGAATTATGTGGGGGGATTGAGACAAGATTTAGGGGAATTGGAATTGATGAATTAGAAGGTGGAAAACCAAGAGGGGTTCTAGCAAAATATGTTGGATTGGAAGTTTTGATTAAAAAATTCCCTTTCTTCAAAAAGTTGTGGGGAGAAGATATTGATTTTTCAAAATTTCCTATTAAACCATTAAAAGCAAGAGAAGAAGCGAAAAAGGAAATTAAAACAATAGAGAAATTTTTGGAAAAATTGAAGAAAGATGAAGAATTATTTCCCATACAAAACTTCCCTAAGTCAATTTTATATCTTGCCAGAATTGAAGCTGAACAAGATTATGGATTTCAATTTGATCCATCATATACGAAATTAACCCGTCATTTACAAAAGGAAAGAAATCATATTGTCCATAAAGCAATGCGATTAAGAGATAAGAAGGTAACAAAGGAAGATATCTTGCAAATAGAAGATGAAGTAGAAGCATATATTAAACATATTAAAAAAAGGTTAAAAGATTGGGGTTAAGCCGAAATGCCCCTTAAAATAATTCTGTCCGACGATTGAGTTTAACATCGGGCTTATGCGACCCGTAGGGCTCGGGCGGAGTGAAACGACCCCGAGTGTTTTTACGAAGTAAAAATATGGGTGGAGAAGTCTGCAAGACTTCGTAACCGTATAAGCCCTGTTAGTTTCGTCCGAATACTTGGAGGACTTGATTTTTAGTGCAACGATGCCGAAGGCAAAAAATCAAAGTTTTTGAGAATGCCGTTTGTATTAATTCAGAAATAATATTTTTTTGGGTGGGCTATGTATTAGAGAGACGCGCGCTTTTTTTGTTTCTTTTTTTCCTAAAAAAAGAAAATGGGGATTTCCGTTTTTTTGCTTCTTTTTTCTAAAAAGAAGATTAGAGAATTATGTCTTTAAGTGTTCCTTGTTTTACCAATTCAATGTTAAGCAAATAATCGTTATGCAAAAAAGTTTCAAACAAGGATTTTTTTGTTGTTTTCCAACCTAATCCGTCAGTAATCCAAATTAAATCTATTCCTTGATTTTTTAAGAAGTCGGATAAATATTGATATTCTCCTGCTGTTGATTTAAGTTTTGATCCTCCGCCACCATAATAATTTGTTTCGATTATGAAGATTTTGTTTTTGTTCTTTTCAAAAACAGCAAAATCAAATATTCTATTAGTTTTATCTATTTCAATATCAAAATTCCATTTTTCTTTTATTTTCTTTTGTGTCGCTTGTGGAATGTAATCTAAATTATTTTTTTCAGCAAACTTTTGAATTATTTTTTCAACAATGCTTTCCATTGATTGACCTGTTCTATTTTTTCTTGCGTTTGTATCCATTCCAACTTCTACGCCAAAACAATAATCAACAATGCTTTTTACATCTTTATCTTGAAAAATATTTTTTAGACCAGATTCCTTAAAGAAATTTATCAAATCTTCTTTTAATTCTGAAGTTAATTCTTTAGTGGGATTAAATAAATCAATTTTACCTTCTGATTTTAATTCTTCAAAATCGTCAATTATCTTTAAATCTTTTAATTTATTATTTCTAATTGCTATAAGGATGGGCAACACTTTTCTTACATTTGGATATTCTGATATTAAATCAATAAATTCCTTCTCAATATTCTCTTTTCCAATCAAAACATTCAAAAGATTTAATTCTTTTTCAATTAAATGAATATTCTTTTTTACTTTTTCAAAAGCAACAAAATAATCCCATGTAAAAATGGAATCTGTTAGCGTTTCAATAAGATACTCAAATATCTCTTTTTCATCTTCCTTTAAATTTAATTTTTTGTATGTTTGTAAGTATTTCATTTTGATACTTTGTAGTTTGTAACTACGACCTCATTTATTTTTCCTCGTTTATCCCCATTACAATTTATCATTCTTGTGGCTTTAACGAAGTGCATATTATATTTTGCATATAAGTCTTTAATAAATTTTGTATCGCTATTGCTTAACATTACAAAGCAACCTTTTTTATCCAATTCTCCAAAAATATTTTTTAATAGTTTTTGTTGTTCTTCCAAAAAAGCACCTTTTGTATATGTTGTAAAACTCTTTTTATTCTTTAATGGCTGATAGGGTGGATCAAAATAAATAAAATCATCTTTTTCTGCAAGATTTAAAACTTTTTCAAAAGACATGACTTTGATTGTTACATTCTTTAGTAATTTTGAAACTATTCTTAATTTTTCCTCTTGAACAATATCTGGATTTTTATAGGAACCCATTGGAACATTAAAACCACCTTTTGAATTTACCCGATATAATCCATTAAAACAAGTTTTATTAAGATAAATAAATCTTGCTGCCATTTCTAAAGGGGGTAGATCTTTTGGATTTGTTGCTCTAATTGTCAAATAATATTTTTTACCTTCAGCGGTATGATATTCTTTATGTTGTTTTAGTTCAACAATTAATCTTTCAACATCTGTTTTTATTATTTGATAGGCGTTAATCAATTCTTCATTAATATCTGAAATAATAATTTCTTTTGGCTTAAAATTCTGAATTATATGGAAAAATACTGCACCACTTCCCACAAATGGCTCAATATATCTTTTAAATTTTTTAGGAAATAATGACTCAAATTGTTCTATCAGCTGCCCTTTGCCACCTGCCCATTTTACGAATTTTGGAATTTGTTTACACATATTTATCAATTACCTCTTTTTATATATAAAGACTCTTATTTCTTTAGAGCATTTATCCTTTTTATAGTTAATCTTAGGAAATCTTCTTCTTTATCAATTCCTATAAATTGTCTGTTTAACATTGTTGCTACAACCCCTGTTGTTCCAGACCCATTAAAGGGATCTAAAATTACTGCGTTTTCATTTGTCGAAGATGAAATTATTCTTTTTAATAATTCTATTGGTTTTTGAGTTGGATGTTTTCCGAAAGTTTTTTCACTCATTGGAGTTAAAGGGATATGCCAAATACTTCTCATTTGCTTTCCTTGTGGTGCAACACTATCATTCCACTCCCTCATAAGATCATAATTAAAATTATGGGGAATCTTTGAATGTTTTCTTGCCCATAATAAAGTTTCGTGAGCATGAGCAAAATATTTACAACTTAAATTTGGTGGAGCATTTGGTTTAAACCAGCTAATTTCATTAAGTAATTTGAAATTTAGTTTTTGTAATGAGAAACCAACTTGATAAATATTGTGCATTGTTCCAGAGATCCAAATTGTTCCATTATCTTTTAAAACTCTACGACAAGATTTAATCCAATTTTGAGTAAATTCAAAATCTTTTTCCAAGCCTTGCGATTTATCCCAATCTGCTTTATTTACTGAAACCATTTTTCCAGCTTTGCAAGAAATTCCCCCATTTGATAAAAAATAAGGAGGATCTGCAAAAATCATATCAACAGAATTTTCTGGTAATGAATCTAAAACACTAATGCAATCATCATGAAAAAGTTGCACTAAATTTGATTTAAAATAAGGTATCACCATGTATAAGTATAAGAAAGGTTGCTTAATATAAACTTTGTTGTTTGTTTTCCCAAAATAATTTTCTTTTTCGCAGAAAAAAACTAAATGTCCGAAGGACTAAGGAAATCCCCATATAAATCCAAAAACGAAGTTTTTGCTATATGCCCTGAAAGGACTAAGCGTGTCTCTCCTATTGGGTAGGAGAAAAAATATTATTTCCTATTTCTTTGTTTTAACTCTAACTTGTAGGCATTCTTAAAAATTGAAACTAACATCATGTTATATTCAATATTTTTCTGGCACCTAGAAGAAAAAGCTTTATTAACTTTAAGAATTCATTAGTTATTATGTACAAAAAATTAATAGGTCAAAAAATCAATTTAAGAAAAGTCGTCCCATCTGACGCAGAATCAATTTATCAAAATGCTAAAGATAAAGATATTTGCTTAGCAGTTCCTTTGCCGATGCCATATACTTTAAAATCAGCTCAAGACTACATTAAAATTTGCCAGGATAAATGGAAAAACAAAAATGAAGCTCAACTTGGAATTGAGGATAAAGACACTGGCAAAATTATTGGAATGATTGGTTTAATGAATCTTGATTTTAAATCAAAAAAAGCCGAGGTCGGTTATTGGCTCGGCAAAAAATATTGGGGCAAAGGAATTGCAAAAGAAGCTCTTAAATTGATTCTGAAATTTGCCTTTTCTAATTTGAAATTAAATAGGATTTATGCAAAAGTTAAATCCAGAAATATTCCTTCTTCAAAGTTACTTGAAAAATGCAATTTCAAATTAGAAGGAAGATTAAGAAAAGACGGCAAATTTAAAGGTAAATGGGACGACCTATTAATTTTTGGAATTCTTAAAGATGAGTTTTAACGGTGCCAGAAAAATACTCTGAAATTTTCCTTCGGAACGTTGCACTAAATTTCAGCCCTGCGGGGAATATAACAGGGGATAAAGAGTTCCGTTCGGTTGCACCTCACTCCACCCAAATTTTTTCTTCAGCTCTGTTCCGCTTCGCTCCACGAGGAAGAAAAAACTTCCCTTATCCCCGATGTTATCATGAATTTACTCATGATAACCTTCCAATATCACAAGTTATATATAGTAAATATTTTATTATCATTCATGAATGGGTTGCTCTTGAAGTTAAAAAGAGAATTAGAAATAAGAAACTTTTCACCCCGGACGGTGAAAGGGTATTCATATTCCGTTGAAAAATTTTTAGAATATTCTAAAGGAAATGGCCTAAATGAAAATTCTGTGAAAAGTTATATCCAGCTAAATCTTCAGAGTAAAAACCCGTCTAGTGTAAGGAGTGATTTATTCGCTCTTAAATTTTTCTTTGAGAATGTTTTGAAAGAAAAAATTAACTTGCCAAACCCAAAGAAAAATTCCTCTTTGCCGGAGATATTAACTATTGAAGAAATTAGAAAACTAGTTGGAGCCACCTCTAATATTAAGCATAGATTAATAATTAAATTTCTTTATGGGTGCGGGTTACGTGTTAGTGAAGTTGTTAATATCGGAAAAGATGACCTAAATTTTGAAGAAGGATTAATTCATATTAAACTGGCGAAAGGCAAAAAGGATAGATTCGTTAAAATTCCTGAATCAGCTGCAGAAGAGATTGAAAATTTTATTAAAATTGACAATGGCAAATATCTATTTGAGTCAAATCGTGGAGGCAAAATTACAACATCCACGGTTCAAGCTATATTAAAGAATTCTGCAAAAAAGGCCGGGGTTAAAAAACGGGTTCATCCTCATCTGCTTCGTCATTCTTTTGCTACCCATTTACTTGAAGCCGGAACTGATTTACGAATTATACAAAAATTACTTGGGCATTCTGATATTAAGACTACTCAAATTTATACTCATATATCTCAAGCATCAATTAAAAATATAAAGTCTCCTTTAGATAATCTATAACATGGTAAAAGATGCAATATTGATAATTACGGAGAAACCGGCGGCGGCGGCGAAAATTGCGGCGGCTTTGAGTGGAGCGACGGATGAGAAGATTACGAATAAGGATAAGGTTTCGTATTATGAATTTCACAAGGGAAGTCAAAGGTATCTGGTTGGTTGTGCGGTTGGGCATTTGTACGGGGTTCAGCAGATTGCGGCGCGGGGGCCATTCCCTAATTTTGAAGTTGAGTGGCAGCCTGCTGCGAATAAAAAAGGTGGGAATTTTACTAAGAAGTATTTGACTGTTTTGAAAAGGCTTGTTAAGGAATCGAAAGAGTTTATTGTTGCGACGGACTTTGATGTTGAGGGAGAGGTTATTGGTTGGAATGTTGTGAGGTTTGTGGCGAAGAAAAAGGATGCTAAGAGAATGAAGTTTTCTTTGCTTACTAAGGAGGCTTTGGAAAAGTCTTTTGAGAATTTGTTGCCTAGTTTGAATTGGGGTGCGGCTGTTAGTGGAGAGACTCGGCATTATCTGGATTGGTTTTATGGGATTAATTTGTCAAGAGGCCTGATGAAGGCGTTGAGTTCGACTGGGACGTTTCGGATTCTGTCTATTGGCCGAGTGCAGGGTCCGGCGTTGAAGATTGTTGTGACTCGGGAGCGTGAGATTGAGGCGTTTGAGAGTGAGCCTTATTGGAATGTGTTTTTGCAGGTTAAGGATATTAAAGGACAGAAAATTGAAGTGAAGTATCCTAAGGATATTTTTAATGAAGGCGAGTTGTTGAAGTTTAAGCATTTGCAAGGAAAGAGTGGGGTTGCTAAGACGACCATCATTGAGAAAGAGATTGCGGCTCCTGTTCCGTTTGATTTGACTACGTTGCAGACTGAGGCTTATAAGAACTGTGGGAGCACTCCTACTCAGACGATGAAGGCGGCGCAGAGTTTGTATCTTAGTGGGGCTATCTCTTACCCTAGGACTTCGAGTCAGGAGTATGATGAATCGATTGGTTATGGAAAGATTTTGAAAAAGTTGAAAAAACATACTACCGCTGTTAAGTATGCTGTTAATGGTAAACCGACTAAAGGAAAGAAAAAAGACCCTGCGCATCCTGCTATTTATCCGACCGGTGAAGTCGGTCACCGCTCGGTGTACCCCAAATTGCGGAGTGAAGGGGCAAAAATTCCGGAGCGGGATAAGAAGATTTATGATTTGATTGTGAAGCGGTTTATTAGTTGTTTTTGTGAATCGGCTATATTGGATAGGAAGAGGGTTGCTGTTAAGGTTGGTGGTCTTGGGTTTAGTGCTAATGGGACTCAGATAAAAAAGAAGGGTTGGATGAATGTTTATCCGCATGGAGTGAAGGAATCTAAGGTGCCAACTATGGATGGGGAGGTTGATGTTTTGGAAATTCGCGTTGAAGAGAAAGAGACGAAGCCGCCTAGAAGGTATAGTGCCGCTAGTCTTGTTAAGGAACTTGAGAAAAGGAATTTGGGAACTAAGGCTACTCGAGCTAATATTATTGAGACGCTTTATTCTCGTGGGTATGTTCGGGAGAGGTCTGTTGAAGTGACTGAACTTGGAATGAGAATGTGTGAGACTCTCGAGAAATATGCGCCGATTATACTTGACGATAAGATGACTAGTGATATGACTGACAAGTTGAAGAAAATTGAGGTTGCGGAAAGTGGATTTGAGGAAATGGAAAAACAGGTTCTGAATGAATCTAAAGGTGTTGTAACTTCGATTGCCGAGGGGATGACTAAGCACTTGGAAGAAATGGGGAAGAGTTTGGCGGATGCTAATGCGATTGTTTGGGAGCAGGAGAAGGAGGCAAATACTATGGATAAGTGTCGGAAATGTGAGAAGGGGCATTTGAGGGTTATGTATGGAAAGAGGTTTAGTCGGTATTTTGTGAGTTGTGATGCTTATCCCAATTGTAAGACGATTTATAGTTTGCCGCCTAAGGGGATGATGAAGCCGGCTCGGGTTTCGAAGAAACAGGCCGAAGAATTGGGCGTTGAGGAAGGGAGTTTGGATATGTGCAAAGATTGCGGGTTCCCATTAGTTCAGAGTTTTCAGAAAGGGAAGAGCCCTTGGAAGTTTTGTTTTAATATGGAGTGTCTTAGTAATGAGGAGGCTGCGAAGAAGAAGGCGGAGTTTAAGGCTAAGATGGCGAGTGGGGAAGTTGAGATTGTGGATGGGAAGATTGTGGATCATGGGAAGGGGAAGAAGGTTAAGAAAGTCAAGAAGAGGCGGAAGAAGGTTGTGAGAAAGAAGGCTGGGAAGAGATGATGCTAATCTTTTGATTTCTTTAATATTTTGTTTGCACAATACATTCCGTAAATGTAGGTTGGCTCAAGGCCACACAAATTATTGTCACCTATCATGTAAAGATTTTTACCTTGGTTGAATTTTATTAAATTGCTTCCACCTATCTGAAATGCGGGTTTCCAATACTTATATTTGAGTATTTTGTGGTGGGTAAAATATTTTTTGAAGTCGGGATTTTTTCCTGTTGAATAGAACAAATAGGAGTTATCTCTTTGGTGTGCTATAGCCAACATTTTATTTTTGTTTTCGAACAAGTTATAATTTGTTTCTTTCCATTTTTTTCTTATCTCTCCAATCATATGGAACATGTGTGCATTTGCAGGGGCTCTCAATTTCCCTTTTATTTTTATAAGCTTGTTCGATATGTGTGGAGGTGTTGCGATTACCAAATTTTTGCATAAAAATTTCTTTTTTGATTTAGTAATTATTTCATAATGCCCTTTGTGTTTTATTATTTTTTTTGCCTCGTCTTTTATATAATTCTTCTTCAGTACCTTGATGGCTTTTTTCTTTCTAAATATAAATTCATGGATAGGGACTATTAATGGAAGTGAGAAATGAAGAAATGTGAATGCATTTAAATTTTCTATTTGAATAAATCCTGATCCGTGAAGAACCTCTGCCATGTAGTTATACACTATGTTCTCTATTTTATTTTCTGAAATGAATTTTTTTGTGTTCTTATTATAAAGCTCCCATAAGTACTCATCTTTTCTTAATCCACTTATCTGAGACTCATATATGCAATCCTTTTTGAATTTTTCATAATGCTTCTTAAACTTTCTTAATATGATAATGAGCCTTATTAATTCTGGCAAGCACTTTATTAATTTCATATCTATTATTTTATAAGATTGTTTCTTATCGTGAAATGTTAAGTCTCTTATTTTTATCTTTTTTCCTTTTTTTACAAACTCCGCGCTGTTGTGATATATGTTCATAATATAATATGCTCCATACTCTACTTTTCCGTTATCTGACTCCATGATTCTTCCGCCGATATTTGGGCTTATTATTTTAAAATCCTTATAATTGTTTTTTAATAATTCATTTGCACACCCAATACCTGATATCCCTGCTCCTAGTATTATGACTTCATACTTTTTCATCATAGAACTTGAGGCCTTTTTTTTAGTCTTGTTAATTTTAGTGGTTCTAGCATATGATAAATAAATGCATTCTTCATCACAAGCATGGTTGCTTTGATGCTAAATATCTTAAAAAGAATTCCCGCTGTTAATTTCGATGTTAATATACTATAGTATTGCTCGTCAGATATCTTTTTTAGTCTTGCTGCCAGAACATTAAATTCTTTATTCGTTAGATATCTAGTCCATATAAATCTTAAGAGGTAAGACCATTTGTACCATTTCCCAAATTCCTCTTTGAAATTTTTAGAATGTGTCTTTAATGTCCTCTTTGAAAAGTCATTTTTTTTGAAAGCTTTTTTTATTGTTTCGTGCGCCGAATCTGCCATGGCAAAAGCCATTCTAAACCCGTCACCTATAAAAGGCCCTCCTGCTCCTGCAGCGTCTCCTATTGATATATAATTGTCTTCTGCTATCGATGAATGTTCTGTTGTTGTTGGTCCCGCCATACAAATTTCTTCCTTTATTTTTGCATTTTTCAAATATTTGTTTAATGGATCAAAGGATGTGATATATTTGTCCAACCTTTTCTTCAATTCTTTTGGGCCCAGCGATTCCGGCACGGTATATTCTGCGCATCCTACTAAGCACCTTCCTTTTTCCAATGTATGAAACCATCCTCCGCAATTTGTTAAATCCGCGTCTTGAAAATAAAACATCTCGTCTCTTTCTTTTAGTTTATGATTTTCCATTATATAAATATAATTTAGAAAATCTACTTTGCTTCTTTTTATTCCTAGTAACCCAGATATTACTTGAGAAATTCCTGTTGCATCAACGACTATTTTACCTGAAAACTCTTGGTATTTATTATCAATAACTGATATTGAATCTTTATTTTTCCTTATTTTAATGATTTCTGTGCTTTTCTTAATGTCGCACTCTAATCTCAGTGATTTTGCCCATCTGTTCATTTCTAGTATACATAGCTCTTTTCCTTCTAATTTATTAAAATACTTTATATTTTTTGTATACATGCCCCATCCACATTTATACAGCATGTATTTTTCCAGATTCCACCTTTCTATATATTCACGGAAAGTTCCAAAATAATTTTTTGTCAAAGATGTTATCGTTTTTCTTTTTTCTATTAATAAAACTTTTAATTTGGAATCATTTAGTAGGTTTGCTAATTTTAAACCACCTAATCCCGCACCTACTATAATTACATCGTAATCTTTTTTTTCCATATAATTACATTGTTCTTTTTCTTTATAAATTTTTATTCTTTGAAGGGATACTCAACAAATAATTCAAAATAATCCACGTTTTTTTATTCCTGGGTTTATGATTTCGAATGCTAGTTCTTTTACTGGGAGGCTTCGGTGTTTTTTTAGAATTAGGGTTCTTTTGTTATTGTAGTTTTTTAGTTCGATTAGGCATTTACTCCAATATTTTAATAAGTCTCCTCCGACCATTGAGACTTGGCGCTCTGTTTGTTTGTCTTCTTGGTTTTTTCGCACTCCCGAGTGTACCCCTGCTGCGACAGGGGCAAAGCTTGCGTAGACTTGATTTGTGATTATTGCGGGGATGTTTTGCTTTCTTGCTATTTCGTTTAGGGTCCGGAGTTGGTTGGCTAGTTTTCTGTTTATTTTTTGGATTTGTTCTTGATCTTTTGTTTCGATTGCGGTTCCTAGTTCTAGTCGGTAGAGCATTGCTATTGAGTCGATTATTATTAGGTTTATGTTTTCTGACTTTACATATTTTAACATTTGTTGGAAAGCTGTTTCTTGTTCTTGGAAGGAGGTTGGTTTTAGGAGGAAGATGTTTTGGAGGTCTTTTTCTATTTGTTCTTTAGTTCCTTTGTGGATTTGTTTGAAGCGTTCAGTTGAGAAGCCGCCTTCTGTGTCTATGAAGATTGTTTTGTTGCCTTTCTTGGACATTGAGGTTGCTAGGATTATTGCGAGGTTTGATTTGCCGGAGCCGCCTGGCCCGTAGATGGTTGTGATGATGTCTGTTTCGTAGCCGCCGTGAAGGAATTTGTTTAGTTCGTATGATCCGGCTGAGATTTTGTTTGGCATGATTTGTCGAGGGCGATTGGATTTATAATCATTTATGTTGTTTTAGAATAGAAATCTTTAAAAGGCTATTTTTTGATTTATGATTAATTCTGAGGTGTTTTATGCAAGTTAGGAAAAGTGTTATTGGTATAATGGGAATTCTGTTTTTCGTTTTAGTTTTAACTATGATAAATGATTATGGAAATCTGGTTAGTAGTGAGGGTATTGATGGAGATGAAAAAAATGACGGGCGCAAGGATAACCCCTATAAGGATATAATTGCTGATATAAATTCCAGTCTTCGACAAACGGATTCAAATCGAGACCGGATTGAGTCCATCGATAATGAGTTGGCTATGTATCGTGATAATTTTAAAGATATTTTGGAGGAGTATATTTTGCTTGGGGAGGAGATTGAGAAAAAAGTTGATGATGTGGAAATGCTCAGGGGAAAGATGAATAAGACTATGGTTAATTCTGATGAGTTGAAGGAAAATCTTCTGGGATTGAAGGAGCAGGTTGAAGAGAACGAGGAAAAGTTTAATGATGACATAGGAATTAGGATTGGTATGTTTTATTTGGCTGGATTTGTTTTAATGAATCTGCTTGTTTGGTTGCAAATGTCAAATTACTATAAGAATAGATCTTTTGAATATAAAAGGTATTGATTATTTTAACTTCCTGAACTCATCGACTGTTTTATCGATTTCTTTTTCTAGTGTCTTAATTGCATCTTTTAATACTTTCTTTGGGTTGTCAGCCTCAATATGTAGAACTGGATTTGATGTCTGGTGCTCTTTTTTCCAAACCGCTAACTTTGCGCCTTGCTTATTTAGATAAACTCTTAGAACTTCTGCAATCGTTAGGTTTGATATCTCTATATCAAGAATGCCTTTTTCTTCTTTTACTATTTTTATTTCCATAAATAAGGGAAAAGATTTTGGTTTTTAAGGTTTGTGATTCTTAAAAACCTGATTTTTACCTAGTAGATATATCTACTGACCTAAGAGTTTGGGTCAGCTATTTTGGATTCGGAATCTTTTTTGATTTGGATTACTTGATCTACGAAGTTATCCATTTCTTGTTCGTGGGATACCAATATCATTTGCTCGTATTTGAGTTCCTCGAATATCTTACCCATCTTCTGGACTTGTTCGGAGGAGAATCCGTCTGTTGGCTCATCTAGTATTAGTATTCCGTTGGTTTTCATATTGGAATGTGCATTTAAGACTTGATTTAATGCTAGCCTATAAGCTAGGGCGACTGAAGTTCTTTCGCCGCCGGACAAAAATGCGTAATCCATTTCATAGTCTTGATTTTTTATTGATGGCGTAAAATTATCATCTAGTTCTACTGAAAAGGAGTCCGAAGTTAGGTGTGCGAACCATTTTGAAAGAGCGTTTGAGAATTCGTTTTTTACTTGGGTGATTAGTCCTTTTTCGGCTCGGCCTACCGTTTCTATAAAATTCTTTTGTATCCAAAAATTTAATTCCTTTAGTTTATGCATTTCTTCTTTTATCTTTTCTTTTTTCATTATTTCCTCTAATAATTCTTTTAATTTATTTTTTAGTATTTCTAATTCTTTATTTTTTGTTGCTAAAAGTATTTCTTTTTCACGCATTCTTTCGTTTTGTTTTTTGAATTCTTCTTTTACTTCCTTGAATTCTTTTTGGGATTCAGTTGAAGTTTCTAGTTGCTGGAGTAGTTCTTGGATTATGTTTTCTAGTTGTTTTATTTCATTAGTTGTTCTATCTAAAATGTATGCTTCAGATTGTATCTTTGTTTTGATTTGTTTTTGATGTTCGGCTTTTATTTTGTTTTGTTGTAATTTTGTTTTGTCTGCTTCATATCCTCTAATTAATTCTTTTTCATTCTCTATTAATTTTACTGTTAAGCTTTTTTGTATTATTTTTTGCTCTAACTCTCTGTCTATATCCTCTATTTCGAATTCTAATTTTTTTCCGATTCTACTTTTATGATTTTGCCCTACTAACTGTAGGCATGTTGGGCAATTTTCTAGTGAGATTATTTGGGTTTTTAGCTCGAGAGGCTGTTCTTTTTTCGAATCTAGAACTGAAACTTCTGAGTTTAATTTTAAGAATTCGGAATTTTTCTCTTCTAATGTTTTTTTATGTTTTTCTAGGAGACCTTCTGTTGAATCTAATTTTTCTTGAGAGAAATTTAACTCTTCTGTAATTTGTTTTTGCATTGTTGAAATTTCTTTTTTTATCCTTGATTCTGCCTCTTTTTGTCCTTGCAATTTGATTTTGCATTTCTCTAATTCAGAATTTGCTTTTGTGATTTCGTCTAGATTTTTTTGGAGATTGTTTAGGTTAGTTTCTGTTTCTTGTTTTTTTAGAATTCTATGTTGAAATTCTATGTTTAAGTTGTTGGTTTGTTTTGCGAGTTGGATTTTGTTTTCATTTTCTATGTTTAGTTTTTCTTTTAATAAATTTGATTCTGCCACTAGAACTTCTTTTATTTTTATTGTTTCTTTTGTTTTTTTTAGAAGAGTATTTGCATTTTCTTTGATTCGTTTATATCTATCTAGTCCAAAGATATACCTTAGCGTGTCTAATCTGACTTCTGGCTTTTCTTGAATTATGGACTTCATTTCTTCTTGTGGCATATAAACTGTGAATTTGTATAGGAGATTTGATTTTTTGGCTAGTTCTTTTGGATAGTTAAGGAGGCTGATTACTCGTTCTTTCATTTCGGATGTTGAGAGTTCTTGTTGTACACCTTCTATTGTTAGAAAATTTGAGTCTTGACTAATCGAGCCTGTTTTGGATTTTCTAAGAGATCTTTCTATTGTTATGATTTCTCCGTCGAGTTCTAGCTTCAATCTTGTCATGGCGAAATCTTTTCCGTTTCTTAAAATTGAAGAGCCCTTTTGTCCTGGCTGTAACCCAAATAATGCGAACTGAAGTCCTAGTAGAATTGAAGTTTTCCCTGAGCCGATGTCACCGGACAAAAGAGAGGAACCTTTTTGGAAACTTATTTGGAGATTTTTGTAACTTCTTATATTCTCAAGTACCAATTCTTTAAACTGTGTCATATTTCAAATCCTATTAAGGTTCCTTTTATTTCGGATAGCAATCTTTCTTGATAATTAGAAGATTTTTCATCCTCATTTTTTTCTAGAGACAAGACTTCCATTAGTGGTTGGAGATAATTGTTGAGTTCGCTTGGGTTGTGCCTATTTGTTTGGTCGAATTCTCTTTGGATGATTTCTTTTTCGTTTTTTTCGTCTTGCATATTTACAATTTCTTCTTCCATTATTTTTATTGAAGAAATATTTCTGATGTACGCATATGCTTCTTTTTTCTTTATGAATTCTGCTATTTCTCCAAATCTTATATCCCCTGTTTTGCCCTTTATTAGGACCCCTGAAAGTTTTAGTAAAACTATTTTATTTCGAAGATTTTGTTTGTCTAATTGTTCTATTATTTTTTCTGTTGCCGTTAGGCCATTACTTAACTTGATCTCTATTAGAACTGTTTCTTTTATCGGGAGTTCTATATTTTGTGTTTTTATGGACACCCCAGATACTTCTACTATTTGGAAGCTGCCGTTTTTCAAATCTGCTAGTTCTTGGAAATTGTTTGGGTATGTTGGACCTGGGTATACGTATTTTGAATCTTTGATATTGTCTTCGTATCTTTTGTGGATGTGTCCCATTGCGTAGTAGTTTGCGAGAGGAAGCTCCTGTTCTTTGTCTAGGGATTCTACTATCATGCTTCCTTTTACGTCGTTGATTGTTGTGTGGAGCATTAGGATTGTAAATTTATTTATTTCTTTGATTTTTATTTTTTTTATATCTTTTACCTCCATACTGGATTTTTTGCCCGGATAGCCATAGATTGCTATTTGGTCATGATATGTTGGCTTTAGGATTATTTTATCGTCTTGTGTTTCGAAGTTGTGGATGTTTTTTGAGAATCCTGCTTTTTCTAGGACATCTAGAAACGTTTTACCTGAGGCTGAGTAATCGTGAGAACCGGGGATTAGGTATACTGGAATTTTTGCGTCGTGTAGTTTTTTGAATTCGGCAAACGAACTTTTTAGAATTTCGATTGGTGGATAGGAGGAGTCGAATAGGTCGCCTGAAATTAAAACGAAGTCTAGGTTTTGTTCAATGATTGTTTGGATTGCTTTTTGGAAGCTTTGGAAGTTTAGAGTTTGGAGTTCTGGTTGGCTCCAGCCTCCTAAGTGGCAGTCTGCTAGATGGGCGAATCTTGTTGTTTTTTGTTGCATAGTTGAAAAAGATTTGGTTTATATTTAAAGATAGTTGTGGCTTAGTTGAACTCTAAAATAAGAAGCTCTTCCATAAATATTTTTTTTCTTGCAACTATTTTGTATGGCCATAGTTTTTTGATTTTATTCGTTGGTGTTAGGGATGAAATTAGTAAGAGTATTCTTCCATTTTTATTTAGGTGCTGTTTTGCTTGCTGTAGAAACTTTAGAGAAATCTCGTCGCCGAGAAGCCCACCTGTTGTTGCTAGACTGGATTCTTTGGACTCACGCTTATCTAAAGGAAGGTAGGGAGCATTGAAAGTTATTAGGTCGTATTTATCTTGAATGTTTTCGAAGAGATTGGATTGAATTGTTTTGAACTTTTCTTTTTGAAGAGGTTTGACTGCTTCTGGATTGATATCTGCCGCTGTAACTTTTTTTGGAGAGATTAAATTCGCAGCTGTTTTTGCCAATATGCCTGAACCTGTTCCCATATCTAGGTAAGAGTTTACTTTGTGAGATTTGAGATATATTTTTAGAAAGTCTGCGAACAAGTAAGAATCATCGGATGGTTGGTAAATTTCCATTAGAATATTTTATTCCAGAAAAGTCCGATAATAAGTGAAGTGATTATGATTATTACTCCTATTATTGCGAGAATTATTATTGTTGTTGTTGGGGAATTTTTTTTAGGTTGAGATTGAGGTAATGTTTGAGACGTAGGGTTAGTTTGATGTTGCACTGGGAGTTGTGACTGAGGTATTGATGATGTTTGAGATGGGAGTTGTGTTGATACTTGTTCTTCGGATGCTGATATTGTTTGAATCGGTGATTGGGGTGAAACTTGAGATGGAGCTTGGGGTGAAACTTGTTGACTTGATAAAATTGGTGCTTGATTATCACCAATAACTGTTACCCCTTGTGCGGCTCCTTGTATCTCCTGTGTAGTGTATCCAGCATTTAGAAAACTTTGCTTCGCTTTTGTAAGTGGTTCGCCCCGTTCTAATGCATTTCTTAGTCCGCCTACTAATTCTTCTATTTTGGATGTGTCCACGGGGCCTACAATTTTAGAATTCCTCCATCTTGCATGAGGTGACATGTTTTGTGGAGTTTGTATCCGAGCTCTTTTGTTAGGTCTGCCATCGGTTCTGTCTTGTCGAAACCTCCATGAGAAGGTATGACGTGTTGCGGGTTTACTATTTGCATGATGTCTCGAAGATCTTCTCTCCCTCCATGTCCTGATACATGAGCATCTCTAAATATTCTCGGTTGGGATTTTTTCAATCTGCCTTCCATTTTTGCGAATTGGTCTTTATTGACTGGGGTCGGGATAACACTTGATGAAAATATAATGTTATCATCCTTGTTTAATCTAAAGGGGAGTTGATGACGAGATAGTCTTTCTAGAATTGAACCCGGTTCTCCCTGGTGCCCGGTGCAAACGATCAAGTAATCTTTTCTTTTCTTTTCTATTTTCTTTAAGGTTCTTTCTACTTGTCTTCGGTATTTTGATATATTGACATCGTTTAGGAAAGGTGCTATTCCTACATTTTTTGCTGCAGTCGAATATTTATCCAAGCTTCTTCCTAAGAAAACCACTTCTCGGTTTAATTTTTTTCCGAATTCTACAATGGATTTTAATCTTGCGATGTGGGATGAAAATGTTGTGACTATCATTCCTGCATTTCTGTTTTGGATTGTTAGCAAGACTTCTTCCAATAAGACTCGTGCAACTTTTTCTGAAGGTGTCTTTCTTGGCGAGCCTGAGTACAGGGAGTCTACTACAAAGGCCAATACTCCTTCTTTTGATATTTCTCTAAGCCTCTTATAATTTGGTTTTAGCCCTAGAACTGGTGTGTCGTCTAACTTGAAATCGTTTGCATAAATTATTGCACCTTTTGGCGTTTGGATTGCAATCATTAGAGATTGCACGGTTGAATGAGTTATGTTGATGAAATCCACTTTATATTTTCTGTTTTTACCCTTTACATAAAATGTTGTATTTGGCTTAATTGAGTATTTTTTGTTTTTTAATACTATGTCGTTGTCTGCCAGTAGAGATTCTAGAACTTCCATTGTAAATGGGGTTCCATATATCGGGGCATTGTACTTATCTGATAGGAATGGGATTGCGCCTACGTGGTCTAGATGTGCATGTGAAATAAATTGCGCTCTTATCTTGTGTTTAAATTTTGCGATAGATGAATCGTCTGGAACTGCTTTGATATTTTTTAGCCTTTTTTCTGTCATAACTTTGTCTCTTTCTTCCATTGAAACTATTGCTGGTAAAAAGAATCCTTCATCGAAAATAAATGCGTCTTCTTCGAGTTCTACGACTACCATGTTCTTACCGACTTCCGAGAATCCGCCTACCGTGTGTATTTTCACCATCTTGATTATTTTAGGGTTGTCTAGTTTTTAAAGTTTGGTAAGGTTTTTAAGGTCGTGGGGGTTTTTATTTGGATGAATAAACGAGATTTGATTGGGTTAGTTATTATTGTTGGGATTTTGTTAGTTATGGGTTTTTTTTGGTTTATTGAATGGGATGACGAGAAGGATTTGGGGGATGTTGAGTGTGTAAAAGTTCAAACCAGCTGTTGCCCGTGCAATATGGGTGGTGAGGAAAAATGTGTTCTGGAAAGTGAGATTAAAGAGTATGAGGAGAAATTGTTGAAATGTTCAGAGGGGTTGATTTGTGCTGCTGTTTTTAATTGTGCGATTGAATCGTGTGAATATATTGGCGGGGAATGTGTTAGCTCATGAGATTTGGATTTTTGGTGTTGGTATTTATTTTGGTGCTTAGTGGGTTTGTTGTCGGTAGTGAAATTGATAAAGATGTTGCTAAAGCTTTTGATTCTGGTGAAAAAACTGTTGAAGTAATTATTAAAATGAATGAAGTGTCGAGTAAAACTCCGCTTCTTCAATCAAAGGTTGTTGGTCATGCTAATAATGTTGAAAATGAGAAAAAAATTATTCATAAGTTTGAAAATAGTATCGCAATGAAAATTAATGAAGACGATTTGGATGATTTGAGCGCGGATAGTAATATTAAATCCGTTGTAAAAATGGGGAAAGTTTATGCCCTGCTTCAGGATTCGGTTGACATTATTAATGCTACCCCTAGTTGGTCTTTAAAATCTTCTAATGTTAATTTGACTGGAGTTGGACAGAGTGTTTGTGTAATTGATACCGGGATTAATTATTCCCATCCTGACTTGGTCGGAAGTTATCTTGGGGGATATGATTTTGTTGATAGCGATAGCGACCCCATGGATGGGCATGGACATGGTACTCATGTTTCTGGAATTATTGCTGCGAGTGGTGGAATTAGTGGCGTTGCCCCTAGCTCTGGAATTGTTGCAATTAGGATACTTGATAATTCTGGGGGAGGTAGTCCTGCTGATCTTGCTTCTGCAATAGATTGGTGTGTTAATAATGCGTCTCAATTTAATATTAGTGTTATTAGTATGAGTCTTGGTTGTAACGCAACTATCGGTGGGTATAGTTCTTCTTGTGATGCTATTGATGATTCTTGTTACAATCCTGCTATAGCTAGTGCAATTAATAGTGCCATTTTGAATAATATCTCTGTGTTGGCAGCATCTGGTAATTTTGGTGAATCTGATAAAATCTCTTCTCCTGCTTGTATCCAAAATACTACTGCTATTTCTTCGATTAATAAAAACGGAGTGATATCTTCATTTTCTGATAGAAGTTCTCTAGTGAAATTGTTTGCGCCTGGTGGGCTTATTAATTCAACAAGGTGGGATCCTCTTGGAGATATGGCTAGCTGTAGTGAAGATGGAAACTATGCGATTTGTTCTGGGACTTCAATGGCGACTCCTATGGTTGCTGGAGCTATTGCAATCATTAAACAATATCTTAATTCAAATGGACAGACAAAAACTCCTGGAGAAGTTGAAGATGCGCTATATAATAATGGTTTACAATTTATCGAGGGTGTGAATAACTTCTCTAGAATAAATATCTACGGTACGATTCTATCTTTCGATGTTAATGCACCTGATGTTACGCTCGTCTCTCCTGTTAATAATTATATTGATTTGAGCGCGAATCAAAGTTTTGTTTGTAATGCAACGGACTGGCAATTGGTAAATGTAACTTTCAAAATCTGGAATTCTTCGGGGCTTTATTATAATAAATCTCAGAACTTGACGGGGATTTCTAATGAAACTAGTTTCAATTTGACAAATATACCTAGAGGAAGTTATTCTTGGAACTGTTTGACTTTTGATTATAAAAATAATTCTGGTTATGCTAGTGCTAATTTTAGTTTGACGATTGGGAATAATGTTTCTAGTTGTGTGGTGTTAAATAATTCGGGTGAAAATTATGCGTTAGATCGGGACATTGAGGCTAATGGTAGTTGTATTGAAATTGGGGCGTCGGATGTTACGTTGGATTGTAATGGGTATGTTATTACGGGGAACGGAACGGGGTATGGGGTTAACTTGAGTAATTATAATGGGACTTCGATTCTGAATTGTGGGCTTTTCAATTTTAGTCAGGGAATTAGTAAGTGGGGCGTGTATGATTATAGTGAGAATATTACATTGATGCATAATCGGATTAATGTGTCGGCTGTTGCGAATAATGGGTATGGTGTTCATGTGGTTGTTGCTGATAATGTTGTTGTTTTTAATAATACTGTTTATACTTTGGGCGCGAATTTGAGTAGTGCTCTTTATTTTAATCCTGGGATAAATAATAGTAATGTGAGTAATAATTTTTTGAATACTACGGGAATTCAGAGTTATGGAATTTTCCCTGCAGACTCTCATTATAATACTTTTGCTGATAATGTGATTGTGACTGGTGGCGAGTCTTCTGACGGGTTTGATTTGCCGGGGAATTCTTCTTATAATGTTTTTCATAATAATACGATTACGATTTATGGCGAGGCTGGTGGGATAGATTTGGTTTATGGGGCGCATGATAACAATGTGACGAATAATAGTATCGTTGGATGGGGCAATGCTCATGCGTTGGAGTTGGCGGAGGGGTCTTATGGTAATACTTTGCATGGGAATAATATTGTGATGTATGGTTCGGATTCGGAGGGTTTGGAATTAGATAATGCCTTGTTTAATAGTGTAAGTTATAATAGTTTTAGCTGTGCAAATTTAGATATTGTAGCTAATAATTCTTCTGGTGTTGTTTTGTATGGGAATATTTTTAGCTCGAGTGCTAATATTAATCTAACAGATAGTAGTCTTGTCTGGAGCTATAATGGAATTGGAAATCGATGGACTTCTTATGATCAGCCAGTGGAAGGGTGTGTTGACTCTAACAGTAATGGGATTTGTGATTCAACTTATGCCATTACTAGTGGAAATATTGATTCTTACCCTTTGGCACTTGTGGCTGGAGCGGTTACTATTGTGACTAGTCCTGGCGGATCGAGCTCTAGTAGAACTAGTTCAGTTTCTGGTCCTGTTGAAATTTTGGAAACTTATAATGCGACTGCGGATGAGGTTTCTAGTGGATATACAAAAAGTCTTAGGAAAAGCGAAAAGATTAGTTTTGGTCTTTTCGATTTTAATGGTGAACGACATTTATTAACTGTTAATGAAATTGGGGAGGATTATGTAAATTTGACAATTGAGAGTGATCCAATTAATTTGATGTTGGGGGTTGGTCAATCTGCTAAATTGAATTTAAGTTCTATTAATTATTATGATTTGTTGGTTAGGCTGAATAGTATTAAAGATAATGAGGCTGAGTTGACGATTCAATTAATTAGTGAGGTAATTGAAAAAGTTATTGTGGAGGAAGTTGTGATAACGGAAACTGTTGTTGAGGAAGTTATCGGTGAGGACTATTTTTGGGTTGTTGTTGTTTTAGTTGTTGTTTTGGGAGCAATTGTTTTTGTTGTTTTGAAAAAGGGTCAGTCGAAGAAATTAAAAAAGAAGGAAACTAGAAAGAGGGATGGTAAAAAAGAAAAGACTTGAGTTTAGGCCGGGGTTAGATGTTAGAGGTCAGAAGCTGAGTGTGTTTTGTGAGGTAGTAGGACAGCTCGATTATTTTCAATTAAAGAACGAGGTATTTTTATGGTAAAGTGGAAAAAGTTAAAATTGAGGCCGTCTGCGCGAGATAAGAGGAGGTATTTTTTAGTTAGAGCGAGTAACGCTAGGGTTGAGTCTGCGATTTTGAAGTATATTGGAGTTTTGGGATTTGGCAAGGCGGTCTATATGAAGGTCATAACTAAGGACTTTCCTGGAAAGTTAGTTGGGAGTTGTTTGGTAAAATCACTTGATGAGGTTCGGGCTGCTTTAGCTTTGGATGGGATTAGGGTTGAGAAAGTGAGTGGGACATTGAAAGGATTGAAGGGTCTCAAGTAATATATTCTTATTGGCTCCGAAAGGCTTAAAAGTTGGGTAATTTAAATTCTTATATGGATGATATACAGCACCAGCAAATGGGGTATGATAGGGCTGCGACTATGTTTGCTCCCGACGGACACATTTTACAAGTTGAGTACGCAGAGAAGACGATTAGACTTGGGAGTGCTAGCGTTGGGATTGTTTGTAAGGACGCTGTTGTAATTGTTAGTGATAGGCGGAAGAAGGATGTTTTAGTTGTTGATGAGTCGGCGAATAAAATCAATGAGATTGATGAGCATATCATTTGTGTTAGTGCCGGAATTAGTAGTGATGCGCGAGTTTTGATCGATAAGGCTAGACTTTTGTCGCAGCAGCATAGAGTTACTTATGATTCGGCTCCGAGTACTGAATCGATTGTTCGAGATATAGCTGACGTTAAGCAGCAGTTTACTCAATACGGTGGGGCGCGACCTTTTGGTGTTTCGATGATGTTTGGTGGGATTAATGGCGAGGCTGTTCTTTATACTACGGATATTACTGGGAATTATTTGAAGTATAAGGCTAATGCTATTGGAGAGAATGACGATAGGATTCGGAGGGCTTTGCGGGATAAGTACAGGAAAGGGTTGACTAGCAAGGAGGGGTTGAAGTTGGTTCTTGATATTTTTCGTGAGGTGCAAGGGGATGCTTTTGATATTGGAAGGTTTGATGCTGGGATTTTGTCTAAGGGCGAAAAGGGTGCTGAGATATTGAAGATTAGTGGGAAAGGATTGTTATAGTTAGGGAATAGTTATTTAAAGTTTGGATGTCTTTATGTTTTATGGCGAATACTACTGCGAGGGTTACGAAGTCTGGGAAGCATTATGAGGTTCTTGTTGATTTGGATGAGGCGTTGAAGGTTTCTAAAGGTGAGGGAAATATTAATGTGGCTGTGCTTGGCGACGCTGTTTTTCATAATTTAAAATCTGGGGAGAGGGTTTCGATGGACGACTTGGAAATTAATTTTGGTACGAATAACTTTGAGGAGGTTGCCGAAAAAATAATTAAGAGCGGGGAAGTTGTTCGGACTGAGGCTTCGATGAAAGAAAATCAAGACAAAAAGTATAAGCAGGTTGTGGACTTTTTGGTTCGGAACGCGATTAGTCCTGAGGATCGGCCTTATACACCGGATAGGATCATGAAGGCTTTGAAGGAAGCGCATGTTAATATTAAGAATAAGCCGATTGAGTCACAGGTTGAAGAGATATTGGATCAGTTGGGGAAGGTGTTGCCTATCTCTGTTGAGAGGAAGAAAGTTAAGTTATTGATTCCGGCGGTTCATTCTGGGAAGGCTTATGGTATTGTGAAAGAATTTATGATTAAGGAAGATTGGAAGAATAATGGGGATTTGGAGGTTTTGGTTGAGATTCCGAGTGGGTTGGTTATGGATTTTTATGATAAGGTAAATGGGGCGACTAGTGGTAGTGTTATGAGTGAGGAGATTAAGTAGATACTCTGGGATACAAATTCTTTTAATGTAAATTTTGTTATCTATCATATGGAGAAGATTAATGAATATGTACTAAATAGGAAGGAATGGAGAGGGTTGTTGGATTACATAGACAAAACTGATTACTCTCCTCATGGATATACGGGAATGGGTGTCGGTACAATTGATGATGGAACTTCTAATAATTTTTCTCATTGTAAGGAATTTTCTCAGTTCACACAAGTAAAAAAAAACTCTTCTGATTCTCCTATTAAACTAAGGGTCAAGGATTCTGATTTAATGAAGTGTGTTGATTCTTATTTCGATAGTTTAGAGTAGAAAACTTTATAAAAGGATTTTTGCAAGAATTATCATACGAGAAAAAAATTGGATGTCAATGGGCATCAAGAACGCATTATCGATTATCTCGAACGAAGAATATGGTTAAGGAAAAAAGACAAATTGTTATACCCGGAGAAAGTATTATTTCTGGGAATGAATTTTTACCTGGCGACGGTGCCTATAGAGATGGTAATGATGTTGTTGCTAACCGATATGGGATTGCGAATATTTTTGAGAAGCATGTAAGGGTTGTTCCTGTGAGCGGTGCTTATTATCCTAAGCGAGGAAATACTATTATTGGGACTATAGTTGATATTACTTTTAATGGATGGTTGATTGATTTTGGTGGCGCGCAGAATGCATTTTTACCTGTAGCTGAAGTTCCTCGATATGTTAACAAGAATGAGATGGCTGAGTTTTTGAATTTCGGTGAGTCTGTTATTGTTAAGGTTTGGGATGTTAAGTCTCGGGGCGTTGACGTTTCTATGAAGATGAGGGGGTATGGTAAGATTGATGGTGGTATGATTTTAGCTGTTGGTTCTAACCAAGTGCCCAGGATTATTGGACGAGAGGGAAGTATGGTTAAGATGATTAAGAATGCGACTGGATGTGATGTTACTGTCGGGCAGAATGGAAAGGTTTGGATTAGTGGTAAGGATGTTGATATGGAAATTGCCGCTAAAAAAATTGTTGAGTTTATAGGTTGTAATGTTTTGGTTGCTGGTTTGACTGAGAAAGTTGAGAAGATGATCGGAGAGATGAGTCTTGAGAGTGGGGCACACGCCGGCGTACCTTCTGATGAAGGCAAAGTTGAGATTGTTTCGGAAAATATTGATGAGGTGAGTGAAGAATAATGGCAGAAAAAGGAATTTATACCAAGAGAGAAGATGGGAGAGCTTTTACAGATGTTAGGCCAATGACTGCTAAGGTTGGAATTGTTCCGAGCGCTGACGGTAGTGCTAGTTTTTCTACTGGTAAGACTAAAGCTATTGCTGTTGTTCGAGGACCCAGAACTCTTCATCCGCAACATATGCAGAATGCTAAAACTGGTATTTTGAGAGTAAGTTACGGGATGATGCCTTTTTCTTGTGGAGACAGGATTCGACCTGGACCAAATAGGAGATCTGAAGAGATTGGGAAGGTTACTGAATGGGCTTTAAGTTCTGTTGTTGATTTGTCTGGATTCCCAAATACCGTAGTGGACGTTTTTGTCCAGATTCCTCAGGCTGATGCTGGAACGCGTGTTGCTGGAATTAATGCTGCTGCTTTGGCTTTGGCTCATGCTGGGATTCCAATGAAGGAAATGGTTTCTGCTATTGGAGTTGGAAAGATTGATAAGACTTTGGTAGTGGATTTGGATAAGTACGAGGATAGTGAATTTCATGATGCTGAAGGAAGTACTGATATCCCTATTGTTTTAACTTCACGTACTAAGGAAATTGCTCTTTTGCAGCTTGACGGCAAGATTTCTGTTGATGAATTTAGGGCAGTGATTGAGCTTGGAAAGGTTGCTTGTGATGATATTTTAAAGGTACAAATGGAAGCATTGAAGAATGTGGGAGTTAATGATGAGTAATTATATTATGCCTAATTTACAGAAAGATAAAATTGAATCTTGCGCTAAAGAAGGAAAGAGGTTGGACGGACGTAAGATTGATGAACATAGGGAAATTGAGGTCGAGACTGGGGTTAGTGAGAATTCGTCTAGTGCTGTTCGTGTTAAGTTTGGAAAAACTGAGGTTTTGGCTGGTGTCCATTTGGCTTTGGCTACTCCTTATCCTGATTCACCTGATTCTGGAACTTTTATGACTAGTGCTGAGTTGCACCCGATGGCTAGTCAGCAGTTTGATACTGGAAGGCCTGGGATTAATTCTGTTGAACTTGCTCGAGTGATTGATAGAGGAATTAGGGAAAGCGGTTTTATTAATATGAAGGCTTTATGTATTAAGGAAGGCGAAAAGGTTTACCAGGTTTTTGTTGACATCTTTGCTATTAACGACGACGGTAACTTGATGGATGTTGCTGGACTTGCTGCTTTAATTGCTCTTGGACGAGCTCGTATGCCAATTTACAATGAGGAAGAGGATAAGATTGATGGATATAGTGAGACTGAGGGGATTCCTTTGAAAAAGGAAGTTTTGTCTTTTAGTATGACTTTCCATAAGATTGGAGATGCTATTGTTAGTGATGTTTCTAAGGATGAGGAAGCGATTTCTAAGTTTAGGTTGACTATTGCTATGGGAGACAATGATGGGAAGGCTCGAATTACTGCTATGCAAAAAGGTTTGGCTGGAACAATTTCAAGTGAGGATATGGAAACTATTTTAAAGTTAGCTGAATCTAAATGGACAGAGATGTTTCCTAAGATTAGGGAAAATGTCTTCGGATAAGATGGCTGAAAAACAAGAATTTTCTAAGTATGAGAGAGCAAGGATTATTGGTGCTCGAGGTTTGCAGATTTCGATGGACGCTCCTTTATTGGTTGATGTTGATGAAAAAGAACTTGATGCTATGAATTTTGACCCGTTGAAAATTGCTGAAAAGGAATTGGATTCTGGGGTCTTGCCAATTTCTGTTAATAAGCCAATGCCTTCTCGGACTGCAGAAACTATTAAGGATGTTAAAATTGATGAAGATACTCCTTCAGATGCTGAGAAGATTGCTAAGGAAAAAGAGATTGAGGCTGAGATTGTTGCTGAGGGGAGTATGAATGCGGATGATGAGGGAGATGGTGTTGCTGAGGAAATTGCTCCGGTTGATGCGGCTAAAGCTGAATTGGAATAGTTATCTTATATAATTAATTAAGTATTTTTTATAAATCTTGGGCAAAGTTTATAATATCTTTTTGTTTATTTGAATTATGTTTGTAAAAAGTGTGATGCCGAGATTCGTTAAAAACTCGCGAGGGAAAAGGAGTATTGAACTTGAGTTGGAAACTTATGAGGGGAAGTTTAGATGTTCAGCACCGTCGGGGAAGAGTACTGGAAAGAGTGAGGTTGTTTCTTATCATAGTAAGGGGATCGACCGTAGCATGAAAATATTGAAAGTTTTTTGTAAGGTATTGATCCATAAGAATTTTATTATTAAGAATATTAACGGGCTGAAAGAGTTGAATGATTTGATGATTGAGTTTGAAGCTCGACATGGGAAATTTGGTGGAAATGTTTGGTATGTAGTAGAGGGAGTTTTTTTGAAGGCTGCCGCAAAAGATATTGGAAAGGAGCTATGGGAATTTATCAATGATGATGTGAATAATGGACTGAAACCGAAGATGCCAATGCCTGTTGGAAATTGTATTGGTGGAGGTTTACATTCGGAGAAAGTTAGAAATAAACGTCCTGATTTTCAGGAATTTCTATTAATACCTAAGGAGAATAGTTTCGGGAAGGCTATAACTAAGAATTTTCGGGCCTATGAGTACGCGAAAAAACTTTTGTCCGAGAAGCCAATGATTAAGAGTTGGGAATTGATTAGAAGTAGACTCAGGGAATGGAGACGACTTAGGAATGATGAGGGGGCTTGGGCTACTGGGCGGAGCAATGAGGAGGTTTTGGAAATTTTGAAGAGAGTGGCTAAGCGATATAATCTTAGAATTGGGTTAGATGTTGCGTCTTCTTCGTTTTTTAATGGGGAATACTACAAATATGAGAATAAAAATTTGATTCGTGATAGGGTTGATGAGGTGGATTATATTGGTAAATTGATTCGAAAGTTTGGAATTTTTTATATTGAGGATCCTATGGATGAGGAGGAGTTTGGTGGATTTAAGTCTATTTTAGAAAGGACAAAAAAAAGTAGAAAAAAGAGCTTGATTGTTGGAGATGATTTGACTACTACAAATTATAAGAGGGTACAGCGAGCTGTTCGGGGTGGGGCTATTAACTCTATGATTATTAAGCCGAATCAGATTGGATCCATTCTGGAGGTTAAAAAAGTCGTTTCATATTGTAAGAAGCATGATATTATTATGGTGTTTTCGCATCGAAGCGGAGAAACGATGGATGATATTTTGGCGGATTATTGCGTTGGATTTGGAGGGCAGTTTTTGAAGGCTGGGATTTATGGGAAGGAGCGGTTGATTAAACTTCGTCGTGTGATGATGATTGAGCGAAGTTTGGGAAGGCTCAGATAGGGGGAATATCTGGAAAAGTTCAAACTTCGTTTGAAAGGACTCAATTACTTTATAATTGGAAAAGTTCAGCTTCGCTGGAGACTTGGCGGCTCATGTGGTTCGTGGATATTAGAAGGAGATTGAAATGAAAAATGTTAAAATGACTGTTATTGCCAAACATGGCAGAGGGAATTGTCCTAGGGGGCATAGGATTGGAGATGAGTTTGTGACGGATGGGAAAACACCTTGTGGTTTGTGTTGTAGTGCGTTTAATTCTATTTGGCCATATGCAAAAACATTGCTAGCCACGCAAGACAAAAAATTTGAGGGGACAGTAGTTTGTCCAGATGGAGATGTAATTTTAGAATGTGGATTAACTTTGACTAACTAGGATTTAAAATCGGTTATAGGTAAACTTATATAGTGAGGATTTTTAGTTGTATTACGTATCAGGTGCGGGGCTTGGAGCGAAAGTTTTGAGTAGTAGCATTTACTCCTGAGCGGAATTATACTCCAAATGGCAGATAAAGAAAAGATAAACAATGAAGAAATTATTGTAGATAATAATCTAGATAAACAAGAGGAGAAGACAAAACCTGATAAAAAGAATGATACGGCTAATGATGGCTCATCCCCAATTCGGGATGCCTCTGTTGAGGCAAAGAAAGAAGATCAGACGATTTTAACTCCTCTTGAAGATTATATTAAGACTGCTGCCTATTTGGGAACTAAGGTTATTACGCCGACTATGAGGAAATATGTTTATAGAAGGCGGCTTGATGGCTTGGCGATTTTGAATACCTTACTTGTAGACAAGAAATTAGCTGAAGGAATTGATTTTATTAAGCAATTTAAGCCTGAGGACTGGACACTTGTTTGTAAGCGTGAAGCTGGTTGGAGGGGTGCGAAGATGTTTGCGGAGTTGACTGGGGTTAGGACTTATACTAAGAAATATCCTTCAGGTGTTTTGACAAATACTGTTTTAGATGATTTTATTGAGACGAAGATGGTCGTGATTTGTGACCCATGGTTAGATAAGAACGCCTTGAAAGATGCTAAGAATATTAGAATTCCTGTGGCTGCCATTTGTGATACGAATAACCATACTGCAGATTGTGATGTTATTATGATCGGTAATAATAAGTCAAATAAATCTATGGGTTTGTTTTTCTGGTTGATGGCTCGGGAGTATATGAAAGCGCATAAGATTGATAGGGAATTGCCTAGTCTCGAAGATTTTGTTGGTGAGAAGTTGATATTAGAAGAGCCGCGGAAGAAGAAGATTGCACGAGAGAAGAAAGAGAGAGACTTAAAGAGTGCGGAGTCGGCAATTGAGGAGAAGATGAGAGTATTGGCTGAGAAGGCCGATGAAGAGGCTAAGGATGAAATGAAGGAAGAAGAAGAGAAGGAAGTCATTAGTGTTGGGGAAGTTGTTACTGAGGGCGTATAGTTTTGAGTAAGTTTATATATTAATTCTGTCTAAATATATTATGGGAATCAAAGGACAGCTTGTTATGATGAAAGAGAATTGGTTGATGGTTGTTTTGGTTGTTTTGGTTTTTCTCTCTGGAGGGAATAGTATTGTTAGTGATGTTATTTGGAGCGCGTCTTCTTTTGATAAAGGATACGAAAATGTTGTCAATTCTGAAATGGGTTATTATCCTGACGTAGGTGGCAGTGATTTTGCACCTGAAGTCGAAGAGAGGAAAATTGTTAAGAGTTCAAATTTGTTTACTGAGATTGAGAGAGGTGATTTTAGTAAGACTGAAGAACAACTTAAGAATATTATTACATCTCCTGAAACTTTCTTGCTAGATGAGAGAGTTAATAAAAATGGAGAAGGCTGGGAATCCTATTATTTTGGATATTACCAATTGAAAATTGATGTTGAAAAATACGATTCTGTTGTTGCTCAATTAAAGGAAATTGGGGAGCTGCAATCTTTTAGTGAGAATATGAATGATGTTACTGGTAGTTACGATAGTCTTGAAATTGAGATTGATGTTGAGGAAGAAAGACTTTTGAGATACCTTGAGATGTATAGGGATGCTGATATTGTGAGTGATCAAATTGATTTGAATGATAGAATTTTTAATCAAGAGAGGAAGATAAAATACCTTAAGGATTCCTTGGAAAATATTGATGACAGGATTGATTACTCTAGTGTTAGTTTTAGTATGAGTGAAGAGAGGAGTGAATGGACTAATATTGCGTTTGTAAAGTTGTCTTCATTAGTTAGAAGTTTTGTTGATAGTTTTAATACGTTATTGTCTTTTATTTTTGGGATAATTCCTTGGATTTTAGGATTATTGGTTGTTAGTTATTTCTGGAAACATTTTAGAAAAACAGGTTAGCTCTTTTTGTGATGATTATTATTTCTCCTGCATATTCTCTGAGCTCTATGTCTTCCGTTGCAAAACAAGAGAAGGTTATATTTTTTGATTCATTGGGCTGTAAAATAAAATTATTCTCCGAGACTATTATATAATCTGATATTTCTCTTAAAGATTCTATTGTTGTAAGTGTTGGCGAACTGAATGTATTTGTTATTGTAAGTTCTCGTGAAGCGCTGTATCCTGGAACTATTTGTCCGAAGTTTAGGTTCCCGGGACTGAGGTCGAATCCCATTTGTTCTCCGCCTATGAACCTTGTAGGAATTGTTTGTTTATCTAATGGAGCTGTTAAAAATATTATTAGAATTATTAGTATTACTGCTGTTGATATTATTATTATATTATTTCTTTTTTCCATTTTGCTTAGTTAGCATACGAACTTTCCATATTAGATATGCGAATACTGCTATGATTAGCGCTAATATTATCACTGCTATGATTATGTAATTTATGTATGTCTTAGCTGGTGGTTCGTTAACGTAAATTGCTACTAATTTTGATGTTGATGCGCCATCATAAAATAGTACTATTTTTGCTGTATATTTTTTGGATTCTAAATTACTCGTATCGAAGAAACCTGTTATGTTTTTGATTTCCCATGGTTTGGTTTCTACCGAGACTGTTTTGAAATCTCCTATCAATATTCCTTCATCCGTTATTGCGACTGTTGCGAATACTTCATTTATTTTTGTATTCCATTTATTTTCAATCTCTATTCTGAATGGATTTATTTTTCCTCGTTCGAATTCATAGTCATAATCTATAATATCTACAAGGAATTCTCCTACTCTGAATGTTTGGTTTAAGACAGTTGTTTCTCCCCATTCTATTGTCGCGTAGGCTATGTACTCTCCGGCTGGTAATTCTTTTGTGTTTAGTGTTCCGGCTGTACTAAAGGTCTCTTTGGATTCTAGTGTTTTTTGTGGAATTATTTCTGTAACCATTGCTTCTGATGATCCGTTTTTGTAAATCTCTATTTTTGGATTGACTACTACTGACTCGGTTCCTAAACTTTGTATTTCTAATTCATATTGAGCTTCTTCTCCATTGTTAATGTCTGTTATTTTGAATGTCGATTGAGTGTATTTTCCTGGGTAGGGAACTAAGATATCTATTCTTCCCTGGATTGCAGCGATTCCTCCTACCATTGCTCCTCTTGTACCTTCGGCCTCTATTGCTCCAATATAAATTTTGTGAGTCCCGGGTATTTCTATCTTATCTGGCAAAGTTATTTCTACTTCAAAGTTTCCACCCTCTGGAAGGTGATCCGTGGACAGTGTTACGTATTCTGCAAGGTCTCCTTTGATGTAAAGGTCCACTCCTTCATCTGAATTTGTTGCGAATGCATGGAAAGAATATGTCTTTGTTAATCCTGGTTCGAAAAATTCCTTATAGTAAACTGGTGTTATTCCGACTCCGCTGGCTTGGATTAACTGTAATGATAATACTGCTAGCATTAAAAAAATTAATGACCTATTCATGTTTAATATAGAGGAATGGGACTTATAAATATTAGGCTGTTCCGATTGCTGTTATTGTCATTATTTTTACACCCTCTGCATCATCTGAGATGTTCATGCTGAAGTCGATTATTATTTCGTCTAGTGCTGCCTCATATCCAAAAAAAGTTCCGCATGCTGATTGGATTGTTGTGTTGATATTTGCGTAGCTTGAAAATATATTTGTTCCGGTGCATGCTCCAGTGTTTCCTGATTGGTTGGCTACCTTTGCCTGAAATGTTGGGGCTGCTCCTCCTAAAAAATCTGACGGTGATTTGTCTGTCATGAGTTGAAGAGTTATATTTGTGTTTCCCACATTTTCTAAAACTAGTTCTCCGGTTGTGGCATTGCCGCTCCAGCTTGTGTTTGTTCCCTCGCTATCTACTATTGCTGTTTCTCCTGGGGTTACGACACCTGATCCGAAATCTAAGATAGATGTTGTGAAATTTATTTCGGCTGTGTCTCCAATTGAGATGTTGACTATTCCTGTTGCGTTTCCTGTTGCGAAACCTGTTAACTCTGTTCCTATGAAAAATAATGATATTGCGATTACTGCGATTGATGTGTAGGTTATTGCTTCTGTTGATTTCATTTTAGATTATTAGTATGTTCCAACTGCTGTTATTGTTACTGTCTTTGCACCTTGCGCATCATCTGAGATATTCATGCTGAAGTCAATTATTATTTCATCTAGTGCTGCCTCATATCCAAAAAAAGTTCCGCATGCTGATTGGATTGTTGTGTTGATATTTGCGTAGCTTGAAAATATATTTGTTCCGGTGCATGCTCCAGTGTTTCCTGATTGGTTGGCTACCTTTGCCTGAAATGTTGGAGTGGTTCCTCCTATGAAATCGTCAGGGGATTTGTCTGTTACCAATTGAAGAGTTAAATTTGTATTTCCGATGTTTTCTAAAACTAGTTCTCCGGTTGTGGCGTTTCCGCTCCAGCTCGTGTTTGTTCCCTCGCTATTCAGTATTGCTATTTCTCCTGGAGTTACTGCGCCTACTCCGAAATCTAGAAGTGCTGTTGTGAAGTTTATTTCTGCGGATGTAGATATTGTGACGTTGACCAATCCTGTGCCATTTCCTGTTGCGAAACCTGTTAACTCTGTTCCTATGAAAAATAATGATATTACGATTACTGCGATTGATGTGTAGGTTATTGCTTCTGTTGATTTCATTGTGGCGAATTGTCTGCTAGCTTGTCCTCCACTTGAGATGGTTCGATGGATATTCCTATAACTGCTCCCGTCGGAGAAAGGCTTGAATCTTGTCCAGTAGTTGAGACTTCTCTTGAATTTATGCTAGTTAGAGTTATTGCTGTTATGGCTAGGATTAAAGCTATTACAATGAGAATTGTCATCTTCTTTTTGGGTTCCATTGAAAGTTACAATGAATTATTCTTTATAAATATTGTCGTAAGTGTAGTGTAATTATTTTTTTGAATTGTTTAGATTATTAGTATGTTCCAACTGCTGTTATTGTTACTGTCTTTGCACCTTGCGCATCATCTGAGATATTCATGCTGAAGTCAATTATTATTTCATCTAGTGTTGCTTCGTATCCGAACGATGTATTGCATGCTGATTGGATCGTAGTGTTAATATTTGAATAGTTAGCGAAAGCATTAAATCCTGTACATGCTCCGGTGTTTCCTGATTGGTTTGCTACTTTTGCTTGGAATATTGGACCGCTTCCCCCTATAAAATCGGCAGGGGATTTGTCTGTTACTAATTGGAGGGTTAAATTTGTATTTCCGATGTTTTCTAAAACTAGTTCTCCGGTTGTGGCGTTTCCGCTCCAGCTCGTGTTTGTTCCCTCGCTATTCAATACTGCTGTTTGGCCTGGGGTTACTGCGCCTACTCCGAAATCTAGAAGTGCTGTTGTGAAGTTTATTTCTGCGGATGTAGATATTGTGACGTTGACCAATCCTGTCTTGTTCGCTGTTACTAATCCTGTTAACTCTGTTCCTATGAAAAATAATGATATTACGATTACTGCGATTGATGTGTAGGTTATTGCTTCTGTTGATTTCATTGTGGCGAATTGTCTGCTAGCTTGTCCTCCACTTGAGATGGTTCGATGGATATTCCTATAACTGCTCCCGTCGGAGAAAGGCTTGAATCTTGTCCAGTAGTTGAGACTTCTCTTGAATTTATGCTAGTTAGAGTTATTGCTGTTATGGCTAGGATTAAAGCTATTACAATGAGAATTGTCATCTTCTTTTTGGGTTCCATTGAAAGTTACAATGAATTATTCTTTATAAATATTGTCGTTATTCTTTGATTGCGATAATCATTAATGCTCTTGTTAACATTGTTTTATTTTATTTTATTAATTTAATATTTTTTCGTCGGTGAAAAATTTTTTAGAAGGCGATAGGTTTATAAAAGTATTTTTACGGATATTATTACAAATGAAAACTTTGGAGATAATATCCAAGGCTTCGATTTACAATTTTGAGGCTAGAATGAGCGCTGGACCTTCGAGTCTGGTGTGATGATGATCAATTCTAGTTATGTCTTAAAGTGATGGAGCGATCTTTCTAAATATACCCTCGCTAATTTATAAAATTGGCTGGGGTATGCAAAAATATATCTGTGCGATGTATGAATTAATTTAGATATCATTCATAATTTTTATGATAGCAAATTTCAAAAGGTTTACCTTTATCTTTTGAAAGCAAATAAGGATTTGTGCATCTTTTCGAAGATGATCACATAAAATTAAATTTTGTTTAATTCCAGTTTATCCTGCTGGAGGATGCAGCTATTTGGTTTGGGTTTAGACATGCAAGTTTTTTCTTTTAGTTTACTATTAGGAAGGCGAACTGCTCAGTAACACGTAGATAATCTACCCTTGAGTCAAGGATAAGCACGGGAAACTGTGTCTAATACTTGATAGGGGATTCGGCCTGGAAAGGCAGATCCCTGAAACTCGTGCTCAAGGATGAGTCTGCGGATGATTAGCTTGTTGGTGGGGTAACTGCCTACCAAGGCGATGATCATTACGGGCTCTTAGCGGAGTTGCCCGGAGAAGGAATCTGAGACACTATTCCTAGCTCTACGGAGTGCAGCAGTCGCGGAACATTTACAATGCACGCAAGTGTGATAATGCGAACCAAAGTGCTTTTCGTTTAGAAAAGCTTTTTCTCGATGTAAAAATTCGGGAGAATAAGGACTGGGAAAGACTGGTGCCAGCCGCCGCGGTAATACCAGCAGTTCAAGTTGCATCCCTTTTTATTGGGTCTAAAACATCCGTAGCTTGCCGTTTAAGTCTCTTGTGAAATCCTACGTCTCAAGCGTGGTGAAGTGCAGGAGATACTGAGCGGCTAGAGATCGGTAGACGTAAGAAGTACGCCACGGGTAACGGTCAAATGTGTTAATCCGTGGTGGACTAACGATGAGCGAAGGCATCTTACGAGGACGAATCTGACAGTGAGGGATGAAGGCCAGGGGCGCAAAACGGATTAGATACCCGTGTAGTCCTGGCAGTAAACACTGCTCACTAAACATCGGGCCCTCTTCGGGAGGATTCGGTGCTGAAGCGAAGGCGAAGAGTGAGCTACCTGGGAAGTATAGTCGCAAGATCGAAACTTAAAGGAATTGGCGGGGAGACATACAACGAGTGACGCGTGCGGTTTAATCAGATTTTACACCGTGAACCTTACTAGGAGCGACAGCAGGATGAAGGTCAGTCTAAAGGGCTTACCTGACACGCTGAGCGGAGATACAAAGCCGACGTCAGCCTGTGCTGTGAAGTGACCTGTTAAATCAGGTAACAGGCGAGACCCGTGTCATTAATTACTACAGAAATGGGTACATTAATGAGATTGCCTTGGTAACAAGGATGAAAGTGCGGGCTACGTTAGGTGGCTTGTCCCTAATCCCCTAGGCTACACGCGCGCGGCAATGGTATGTTCAAATGGATGCGACTCCGAGAGGAGAAGCTAATCCCCTAAAGCATATCTCAGTCCAGATTGAGGGTTGCAACCCACCCTCATGACGATGGAATTCGTAGTAATCGGATATTAGCACTGTCCGGTGAATAAGTCCCTGTCTCTTGCACACACCGCCCGTCAAACCAACCGAGTTGTGTAGGGGTGAAGCCCTTTTTGGGAAAAACCTTTTCACGACAAGGTAGGTTAAGTCGTCACAAGGTATCTGTAGGGGAACCTGCAGATGGATCACCTCCTATAAATTTATTTTAATAGCTAATACGTCGTTGATAGAACGCTTACGTATGAGAATACGCTTCGCAACCTATCGCCTAGTCTTAACTTATTAAAATTTCGAGAATATCGAAGTAAATTTTTTAAATAATATTAAGCAGTTAGAATTGGTCATCTAGTTTCATTATTGTCGGTGCTGGAGACTTTCTGGTACCTAAACACAGGGCCCGTAGTCTAGTGGTAGAATACCTCGCTTGCACCGAGGATACCCGCGTTCGATTCGCGGCGGGTCCATTTCATATTCATCCCTCTTTTGGGAAGAAAAAGCAGAGTAGCTTTTAAAAAAACTGACGATGAACCGAATTCAGCCACGCTGGTTTGGGGAGTTTGAGAATGACGGCTAACCCCCGTTTTATATTCAATGAGAACAGTATAAGAAAACACTAAATAGACATTTGGTTTGAATGATTTCTTAGGAAATTATTCAAATTGAATAAATGATTTGATTGATCAAATTGAAGAAGATAGATTCTATGAAACTATTAGATGGATAGCTTGGTTTAAATTTTGATGAAGGACGTGGCAAGCTGCGATATGTTCGGGTGAGGTGCATGCAACCTTTGACCCCGAAATCTCCGAATGCGAAACGTGTTTATTCCGAAAGGAAGAGCAACGCCGGGAATTGAAACATCTTAGTACCGGCAGGAAAAGAAAATAATAATGATTCCCTTACTAGCAGCGAGCGAAAAGGGAACAGGGCAAGCTGAATCTCTCTCGAAAGAGAGTAAGAGATGTGGTGGCACATAATGGTTAAGTTTTTGAGTTGAAGTTTGCTGGAAAGCAACACTCCAGAGGGTGATAGTCCCGTAAACGAAGAAAATATATCAGGTGCTAAAAGAGTAGGGCGACTTGGATTAGTCGTCTGAATATGGGAGAATTAACTCCTAACCCTAAATAGTAATTTAAGTCCGATAGCGAACGAGTACCGCGAGGGAAAGCTGAAAAGTACACTCACAAGTGAGTTAAAAGACTTGAAATCTAATAGTTACAAAATAGCTACGGCCTTAAGGGGTTGTAGCGTGCGTTTTGAAGAACGAGCCAGGGAGTTTATTTTTGTGGCGAGCTTAAAAAAGGAAGGCGAAGCGAAAGCAAGTGTGAAAGCGCGTTAGTCACAAGGGTAAGACCTGAAGCCAGATGATCTATTCCTGAGCAGGATGAAGTTTTTTGAAAGAGAAATGGAGGTCCGAACCGTTGTTACGTGCATGTACTCGGATGACTTGGGAATAGGGGTGAAAAGCCATTCTAATCTGGCGATAGCTGGTTCCTGCTGAAATATGCCTAGGTATAGTTCGGTATAGTTTGTTTACGAGGTAAAGTACAGATAAGTTTTGCAGGGCAATTTTGCTACGGAAACTTTTCTAACTCAGAACTTGTAAACTGCGTAGTACCGGAAACAGCGGCGGCATGTAAGATGCCGTCACGAAACCCGAACAAGGGAGCCCGAAGTTAAGGTCCCAAAATGTAACTTAAGTGTAACGAAGGGAGTCATAATTCTGAGACAGTGGGGAGGTAGGTCTAGAAGCCGCCATCCTTTAAAGAAAGCGTAACAGCTCACCCATTGAGAATTGTGGCCCCGAAAATGGACGGGGCTAAAAGTTACTACCGATACTTCGGATACATCCGGAAATGGATGTTATGGTAAGCAGGCGTATTAATTGCGCAGAAGGTTTCGCGTAAGCGAGGCTGGAGCGATTAGTAATGCGAATCCTGGTGTGAGTAGGATCTGATCTTTCTGAGAACCGAAAGACGTCGAAAGGGTACGGTTTCCTTGGCACTATCAATTAGCCAAGGGTTAGTCTGCACCTAAGTCATATCTTAACTGAGTATGACGACGGAGAACAGGTTAATATTCCTGTACTTGACTTTTTTGTTAAGTTTCTAAATCGCTTTCGGATAGGCGGAGTGCCGAGAGGTACCGGACAAGAGAAGTTTGTGGATTGTAATGAAGAGAAATTTACGAATCTTGTTTTTATCTGCTGAGTCCAAGAGTCAGTGAAAAGTTTAGAAAATAGAAAGAGTTGAGCAGTACCAAGAACTGGCACTGGTACCCTAGCTGAGAAGGCTAAGACGTGAAGGGTTAATCAAGTTAAGGGAATTCGGCATAAATAGTCCCGTATCTTCGGTAGAAGGGATGTCTATTCTTTTGCATGATTCATTGTGTGGGGGAGTAGATCTCAGTAACAAGGATGGCACGACTGTTTACCAAAAACGTAGCTGAGCGCAATTCCGAAAGGACGAGTATGCTCGGTGAAGTCTGCCCAGTGGTGGTGTCTAAACTCCGGTTTCAACCGGACGAAAGCCCATCAAACGGCGGGCCTAACTATGAGGCTCTTAAGGTAGCGTAATGCCTTGTCATCTGAATGGTGACGTGCATGAACGGCTTAACGATGTTGTCACTGTCCCTAACTTGCACCCTCCGAAATCATTTACCGGTGAAAAGGCCGGTGTCGTCTAGTGGGAAGCGAAGACCTTGTAGACCTTTACTGCAACCTGTTGTTGTGAACTTATTATGATTGCCCAGAGTAGGTAGGAGCGTTGAAGCTGTGATTTCGGTCACAGTGGAGCAAAAGTGTAACACTACCCAATTTTAATAGGTCCACTAATCTGAGAAATTTGAGACAGCAATTGGCGGGCAGTTTGGCTGGGGCGGCACCCCGCAGAAAGAATATCTGCGGGGCCCAAAGACAAGCTCATCCAGGTCGGAAATCTGGAGTAGAGTGTAAAGGCAAAAGCTTGTCTGACTGTATTTTGAACAGCAAGAAATGCAGGAATGAAAGTTGGGCTTAACGAACCATCGATGATTTTTAATGGATCACGATGATGACAGAAAAGGTACCTCAAGGATAACAGGGTTGTCGCCCCCGATAGTTCACATTGACGGGGCGGTTTGCTACATCGCTGTCGGCTCTTCCTATCCTGGATGTGCACAAGCATCCAAGGGTGTCGGAGTTCACGCATTAAAAGGGATCGTTAGCTGGGTTAAGAACGTCGTGAGACAGTTTGTATGATATCTACTAGATGTGTTATTACCTGAGTGGAAGGACCCTCCAGTACGAGAGGAACGTGGGTTCGCAGCCTCTGGTCTACCAGTTGTTATGAGCAGGCTGGGCAGCTACGCTGTAGACTGATAAGTGCTGAAAGCATCTAAGCACGAAGCAGTCCGCAAAACGAGGTAATTTAGGCCGCAGTAAAAGACTGCGTTGATAGAAACGGTGTGTAAGCATTGAGCTTTTGCGATTTGTTCAGCACGCGTTTACTAAAAGCCAAATTTTTATCTTCTGATAAAATTTGATTGAGAGAGAAAGTTGCACGAGAGTGCATCATGAAGAAAAATCTTCGGATTTTTCTGAAAGGTTAGTGTTTTTTTATACTGTTCTTATTAATAATATAATTATTGATTTGAATTTTTTGTTGGGACGGGAGTATCGTATTTTTACTATAACTCAAAAGTAATAACAAAGGGAAAGGCTTAAAAACTTCTTTGTTTTTTATTTAGTATGAAAAAGATTGTGTTAATTTGTTTGATATTGATAGGAATTACTGCTATTGGTGTCCTGCTTTTGAAAACTTCTAGCGGGATTACTGGTGAAGTTATTTTTGATGATTCTCCTCATTATACTAAGGCTATTTGTGATCAGAGTAAGTTTTGTCAGGATTATAAGATTTATTGTGAAGACGGGGAGCTTGTGAGGATGGTTGCTATTGAAGGTGCTATGCTTCAGCATTTTGATGACTGGGTTGACCCTCGTGGTGAGGATGCTGATGTTTTGTGTAAATAAGTGAATAGTTAAGCTTATAACTTGAGATTTTGTTTATTTTTTGTGATAGCTTGCTATCATGAGTGGGACAGCTAACTATCGGTGTCTTTGTCTAATTGGCAACAGAAATGTTAAATGATTTCTAAGACGCTGAAGTAAGTTTCTTTGAAACTTGCAACAGCCAATTGGTTCGCCAATTGACTGAGGAAGGTCCGCGCATCTCTTGTATATTTAGTTATATGAGGATAGACCAGCTTTGAAAGAAGTATGTCGTGAGGCATAGTAGGAGAGATAGAGACGAGCGTATTTGGTTACGATGGAACGAGCTCTCTTGGTTGATGCAACTGGAAGCCGTAGAATTAGTCTTCGGTCTTGTACAGGCTTAGTCAGATGTTAGCGCAAATCGTCTGCATTTGGTTGCGGGATTTGACAGAACGTGGCCTATGTCCCGCTCAAATTTTTTTAGAATTTGAAAGCTGGTTTTGTTACTTCGCCAGTTATACTTGGCCCTTCTTTTTCTTCTTCGAATTCTTTCTCGCCTTCTTTATTATTTTTATCATCCCTATTATCATCTTTATCTCCCATTATTTTTAAGAATGACATCATCAAATCTTTTGCATCTCCTTTTGAGCTAGATGGAGTAACTTCTGCTGAATTTATTAGGCTTCTTACTTTGAAATACATCTTTATCCCGTCGGTCATTCCTTTGATCTTTCCATGCCTTGGTCGATGGTCCCATGGAGGTGATTCGAGTTGTGCGCCACGCATTTCTTTTTCTTCGTAGTTGATTAAGTCATAGAGCTTTTCGAAATCTAGTTGAATCTTTATGTCTTCCGCTGGTTGTTCTGATGGAGACATTGGTTCTATTTCCATTAAGTTTTCTTTGTTTAATTGTATATACAGATTAAATATTACTTCTTCTTCATCTACTATTTGGAATGAAATGTCTGCGTTCCCGTCGTATTCTTCGGATACATCTTCTATTAATTCCATAAAATCTTTGTCCTGTCTTATAATTTCTTGCTCTTCTTCTGTTAGACCTTCTTCATTTTTTCTTTGAGCTTTGTCTTCTGAGGAACCTGGGAACTCTCCGTTTTCCATTGAGGTTTTCATTTCGTATTTAATGAAGTCCTCTGACGGGAATATCCAAACTTTCATGTAAGGTGATATGATTGTAACTTCTTCGTCCATCCAATCCATTTTTACTTCTTTTATTTCCTCCCAATATTCTAGTCTTCCGAATTCTGTTTCGTATTCTATGTTGATTAGGTTTACGTCCATAACGTTTGATATGTTGTCCTCGCCGATGCAGCCCATTCGTTCTGCTAGTTGCCTTTGCATATCTACGCTATTCCAATACACTTCGTATATTCCGCTTTGTGATTGCTCCCAGTCTTCTGCTGAATTTGGTAAATATTTTTCGAAGAACCAGGTTGCAAATTCTTGATTGAATCCTTTTTCCAGTTCTTCCCTTTGTTTTATTAGATTTTCCAAATCTTGCTTACACCAATCAGCTTCGCCACCTGAATAATATTGGTGCTTCAATGGGTCTATTCTTTCGAATGGGTCACCCCATCCATTAAACCAAATATGTCCTTCTGTTCTGCTCTGCTCGGTTCTGCATCCGCCTCCTACTTGGAAAACGCCTTTCTCTTGTTTATGCATATCTTCATCTTGGAATTCTTCCCACCAATTCGGTTCTCCGCTTATACACTTTTCTATACAACTATCATCTGCTCTACAGCTTGTCTCGCATGTTTTACTTTCTTTGTCTATATCGCAACTCATTTCATCTCCGCAAGTTGACCTGATGCATTTTTCTACGCATGGCCTCGCGCAATCCTTTTCACATCTTTCTTTATTTTCTTCTTCGTGTCTTTTTCTTTCCTCTTTGTCTTTTTCTTCCCACTCATCTCTATCATCTTCAAAATCTTCTTGGTAATTATCCTCGTTTTTGTCGTCTTTATTTTCGTCACAAAAATAGTCATATCCACTTACACAACCTTCGCTATCAAATGTTTCCTCGTACCAACACCCTTCTTTTTTTTCTGGCGGATTTCCTGCATCTGGACATTCCTTGTTTCCTTCTGATTCTTGGGAATTATCTTCTTCATGAGGAGCTTCTTCTTCTGGGGATGACTCCTCTTCTGGCTCTGGAGATGATTCCGATGGGTCCCCGCCGTCTGCTTCTGCTGCTCCTACTATATTGCCTGTTGTTGTTAATTTACTTAAGAAAGCCTGGAAGGCTCCTACTACCATGTTATCGCTTAATAATTCCTCTTCTTGTTTTGATTCTTTTGGTTCTTCGTGTTCTTTATTCTGTTTTTCTTCTGGTTCTTCTGGTTCTTTCTCTATAGGGTTGTCTTCTTTTTCATCCTCATCTTTTATGACTTTTGGAATCTGGATACATTTACCGTTGGAACATACGTCGTCTTCTCCGCCGCAGTCTGCAGCCATTTCGCATTCAACTCCTGATATTGGCTCTATTGGGAAAGGAGTCGGGTCTGGGAAATTTTCTGAAACTACACATTTTCCATTTTGATATTCACACTTTAATTTTTCTGCTGAATCTAGACAGGATGCAGCCATGCTCTCTTCTTTTGATATGCAGCTATCTCCGCATTGTACACAATCTAACTTTGATTCCGATTCGCATTTAGAACCTGTTTCTTTCCATTGTCCGTCTTCACATATTTCTGTTATTATCTTTTGATTATTACATCTTTCAATCTTTTGTTCCCATGATTCGCACTCTGAAGCACATTCTTTTAGTGTCGTTACTTTGCATTCTCCTTGTTCTTCACTATCTTCTTTTACGCATTCAGACAATCCGCATGATGGCTGTGTGCAGTCTTCTGTTATTTCGCAAGTTTCTTTTTCTTCGATGCATATTGGTGGCAGCTGACATCCAGCCTCATCTTCTCCTTCGAATATTACTTTCCCTTCGCACTCTATTGCTTCGAATTTTGGGCATTTAGCGAAAGCGCAATCTGCTTGGCAGGTTCCGTTTTTCTCTGTTGTGTTCGCTTCTCCTTCTTCGCAGACATGATTTCCACAGACTGGTTCTTCTGATTTTATGTCATCTTCTTTTGCTTGACAGACTGACTGTATACAATAGAAATCTACTTCAAGCTCTTTTGTGCTATTTCCTTCTGACACTGTTTTTGTTCCTGCTCCACATATTTTTCCTCCACATTGAGACTCCTCGCAGTCCACTTGCTGATTTTCGTTATCGTCTTGGTTATTGTTACATATTTCTTCGCCTTTTTCTTTAAACTCTTCAATTAGTCTTTTCTCAAAGCTTGTTTGTGTGAAATAAAACTCTTTTATGTTGTAGCCTGAGAATAAATCTAAGTAGAATGATTTTCTTTCCTCGTATTTTTGGTCCTGCAATTCTTTTACCTTTTTGCGCTGTTCTTGGTCTTGTTTTATCCAGCCATAGTTTTGATCGAATTCGTGACGCTCTTCCTCTGACATGGATTTTATTTTTGACTCTGATTCTTCTTTAACCGTATCCCAAACATTATTCGAGTTTTCGCTCCATGCGTTGTTTAACATATTTAGTGTTCGGGAAATTTGGAGTGCTTTATTGAAATCTCCTGATTCTATCTTTTGCTTCATCTCTTCAATTATCTTTTTTATTTCTGTTCTGAACTCTAAATCTGTTAACTTCTTGAATTTGTTCTTATCTTGCTCCTTATCAAAAGACTCTTCTTTTGGTTGGTTGAATTTCCCTCTACCTTCTATCCACATGTTTAGGTTTATCCAGTTCCATTGACACTCGTCGCACATTTCCAATCGCATCATCGCTTCGAAGTTTTCTCCTTCTGAAAATACGAATTCGTTTGATATTATTTTTTGAGTCTGTCTTTGATTTTCACTTCCAAATATTGATATCATCATATCTTCACAGTTTCCTTGGCCTTGCTGAAAATAATTTTGAAATATTCTTTCTGTATTGACGCTTTGCTTTGCCAAATTCTCAGCATTTGCATTTGTCGGGTCTTTGCTAAAACCTTCTGCTGCCTCTTTTATCTCTTCTATTTTTTCGTTGATGTTTAATTGGTCTTGTGGTTTTTTGAATTCGGTACTGAAATGTAACCTATATATTATTTCTCCTTCTTCTAGTCCTTTTGGGTAAAACTCTTCTTCTTTATTTTGGTCAGTTTTTTTCTTTTTGAAAATGGATGGATGTGCCTCCATTCTTATCTGAATTTTCTTTCCGTCGAATATTATTTTTTTCCAAATTGGTACGGGATCGTCTAACTTTTTATCGTGGTTATCTCCTTCTACCCATACCCATTTTGTTTCTTCGCTTGGTTCTCCCAGAACTTTTTTTAGTTGTTCTTGTTTTACTACGCCTCCCATCTGTTTATTTGTCACTCCGAGTATCTCGTTTAATCCTTCCCTTGCTGAACTTATGTGAATCATTAATTGGATATAATCTACATTTCCAATTTCGTATTCTTTTGCATAATGTGTTATTTTTTGTATTTGGGAGTCGACTGTTTTTGAAGAATCTGAGCTTGCTAGAATAAGTGGGAACACGAGTAATAACAAAATAAATATTATCACCTTTTCTCTCATGCTATTTGTATATTTCTTGTTTATTTAAATATTTGTTTTATGGACGTGATTATAATGTGGATGGAGTTGGGCGCCAAAGGTATTTGATGTTTTGCATCTTCAGAATTCGTTTTATCGTTCGATTATGGGGCTGGGGAGAATCGAACTCCCTACACCACGGTCTTCAGCCGTGTGCTCTCCCAATGAGCTACAGCCCCATGTAATTGAAAACTGTTTCTTGGTTTTTAAGTTTGTTGATGAATACTTTTATAAATAAAAGATACTGTGGTTTGTTATGAGAGGAAAGAGCGCCGCGATTGAGATGTCGATTGGGACTATTGTGATTGTTGTTTTATCGATGTCGATGTTAATTATGGGGATGATTCTGATTAAGAATATTTTTAGTGGGACTAGTGGAGCTGTTGATAGTATAAACAAGGGTGTTATTAACGAGATTAATGAGTTGTTTACTGATAAGAATTCTAAATTGGCGGTTGCTCCGTCTACGAGGAAAATTGAGATTGAACAGGGGACATTGAATCAGGGGTTTGCTTTTTCGGTTAGGAATGTTAATAATGAAGAGAAGCGTTTTTCGTATGGTGTTTCTGTAGATCCAGATTTTTCTATTCAGAGTAAGTGTGGTATTAGTACTAGGGAAGCTGATGATTGGGTTTTAGTTCCTAGTGGAAGTGTGAATCTTGGGCATGGTGCTAAATCAGAATTGCCTGAGCTTGTGACTATTTCGGTTCCTGTTGGGGCTCCGCTTTGTACGATTCCGTTTGTTGTCTCTATCAAAGATGGCGCTACGACTTATGTTGAAACAAAGGTTGAGTTGACGATTTTGGCGGAGTAGGATTGGCTTAGCTTTTTATAATTGGTTTTGTTATTTTGTTTATGAAAATTTTAGCTATTGGGGATCCGCATGGGGATTTGAAAAAAATTAGGAAAGTCCCGAAAGATGTTGATTTTTATTTGGTAACTGGGGATTTGGGAAAGGCTGATTTGGTGCGGAAGATTTATTTTGAGAATATCGAAAGAGAGAAAATGGATCTACCTGAGAGAGAAATTAGCGTTAGAGAGAATAAGAAAATTCATGACGAAATTCATTATTCTACTTTGAGTGTTTTGAAATATTTGTCTGAAATTGCTTCTGTTTATAGTATCCAGGGAAATATTGGGATTACTACCGTTGCGCAGGCTAGAAAGAGAAGTGAAAAAGATGGATTTGAAAACTTGGCTACTCGAAAGATTATTGATGATTCTGAGGATATGTATCTTGTTAAGAATGTGATTCGGAATATTGGTGGTTTGAGGGTTGGATTTTTGGAGTATTTCGTTGATGAGTGTTGGATTCGTGAGTTTAAGCCCGATGATTATAGGAAGAGTTTAAAATCTGCCAAGAAGGAAAGTGAGAAAGCTCGGCGTGTTTTGAAGAGATTTGGAAAGGTTGATATTCTGGTTTGTCATCAACCGCCTTATGGTTTTTTGGATAAGATTAGCAGAAAGTATGGCGCACCTAAAGAATGGAAAGGAAAGCATGCTGGGAGCAAGGTGATTTTGGATTATATCAGGAGATTTCAGCCGAGATATGTTTTTTGTGGGCATATTCATGAGGGTGAGGGGCGAGTTATGATTGGAGGGAGTGAGGTTTTTAATTTGGGTATCGGTGGAAGCAAAATTGTTGAATTGTAAAGTTTTATTAATTGGAATTTTGTAGATATTTTATGTTAAAATTATATAACACACTGACTAGAAGGAAGGAAGAGTTTAGGCCGGTTGAGAAGGGTAAGGTTGGAATTTATACTTGTGGGCCGACTGTTTATTGGTTCGCGCATGTTGGGAATTTTCGGGCTTATATTTTTGCGGATATTTTGAGACGAGTTTTGGCTTATGATGGTTTTGAGGTTAAGCATATTATTAATGTGACTGATGTTGGGCATTTGACGAGTGATGCTGATGAAGGGGAAGATAAGATGGAGGAGTCGGCGAAGAAAGAGGGAAAGAGTGCGAGTGAGGTTTCGCATTTTTATTTTGACGCTTTTCGTGAGGATTTTTTGAAGTTGAAGTTGATTGAGCCGTTTAAGTGGACTTGGGCGACTGAGCATATTGAGGAGCAGGTTGAGATGATTAAGGTTTTGGAGGAGAAGGGGTTTGTTTATGTCACGAGTGACGGTGTTTATTTTGATACTTCAAAGTTTGAAGATTATGGGAAATTGTCTAGGAAAAAAATTGAAGATTTGAAAGAGGGTAAGAGGGTTGGAATGGGGGAGAAGAGGAAGAAGACTGATTTTGCGCTTTGGAAATTTTCGAAGTCTGAAGATAAGAGGCAGCAGGAGTGGGAGAGTCCTTGGGGAACTGGATTTCCTGGTTGGCATATTGAGTGTTCGGCTATGGCTGAGAAATATTTGGGGAAAACTTTTGATATTCATACTGGGGGTGAGGATCATATTCCGGTGCATCACGAGAATGAGATTGCGCAGTCGACTTGTGCTTTTGGAGTTAAGCCTGTTAATTATTGGATGCATGGGGCATTTCTTAATATTAAGGGTGGAAAGATGAGTAAGAGTCTTGGGAATATTGAAACTGTCTCACAGCTTGAAGAAAGAGGGATTGATGCTTTGGCTTATCGGTACTTTTGTTTGACTGCTAGTTATCGGAAGCCTTTGACTTGGAGTGAGGATGCTATTCAGGGGGCTTTGAATTCGTACAAAAAACTCAAAAATATTTGTTTAAGTTTTTTAGACAATAGTGAAATTGCACCCAAGGGTGTACCTCCTGCCCGGGTGGCATCCGATAAATCGGACAAGGTCGGTGAAGAATATTTGAAAGTTAATGAGAAATACTTGGCTAGGTTTCAGGAAAGGATTGATGATGATTTGGATATGCCCGGGGCTTTGGCTGTGCTTTGGGAATTGGTTCGGGATGAAGATGCTAGCGGGAAGTTGAAGAGTGTTGAGAAGATGGATGAGATTTTTGGATTGGGGTTGTTTGAGAAGGGTGAGGTTGCTGTACCTAAGGATATTGTTGCACTAGCTGAAGAGAGAGCTTTGGCAAGAGAGGATGAATATTGGGATAAAGCGGACGACTTAAGAGAAGAAATTTTGAAGAAGGGATTTATTATTAAGGATAAAAAAGATGGATTCTCTCTAAGGAAGAATGATTAATATTTCTAAGACTATGCAGATTTTAGGGAAGAAGTATCCGAGGTCTACTACTACTCTTAATACTATGAGGGGGAATGCGAGCGCTTTTGAAATACTTATATCCTGCTTATTATCTTTGCGGGCTAGAGATGAGGTGACGGATGTTGTTAGTCGGGATTTGTTTGAGGTTGCTAATACACCTGAGGAGATTATTAAGTTGCCTATGGCTCGGTTGAAAAAAGTTATTTTTCGGAGTGGGCATTTTAATAAGAAGGCTGTTGCTTTGAAAGAGGTCTCTAGGGATTTGGTTAAAAAATTTGATTCTAGGGTTCCTGATAGTTATGAGGAGTTGATTTCGATTAAGCATATTGGGCCGAAGACTGCGAATATTGTTTTGGCGTTTGCTTTTGGAAAGTTGGTTTTGCCTATTGATATTCATTGTCATCGGATTCCTAATCGGTTGGGCTGGATTGAGACTCGGACACCTGAAGAGACTGAAAAAAGATTGATGGAGATTTTGCCTAGGAGATTTTGGAGAGAGTTTAATTCTGCTTTTGTTCAGTTTGGTCGGGAGACTTGTTTGCCTGTGAGTCCGAAGTGTAGTGAGTGTCCTGTGTTTGAATATTGTGAGAGAGTTGGAGTTTTGCGGAGTAGGTAATATTAAAAAGTATTTTTGTTTTGAGTTATTTGAGATGATTTATGAGAATTTTTTGAAGAAGAACAAGGTTTGTCCGTTTTGTAATTTGAAGAATTCTGAAGTTATTAGAAAAAACAAATTTGCAGTTTTGACTTTGGCTCAGGCGCCTTATTGTCGGGACCATTTGATTGTGACTTGTCGACATCATCACTTGAGGCTTAACTTGATGTCTCGAGAGGAGAAGGAAGCTGTTGAAAAACTCATTTATTATGGGATGAGAAAGTTGCATTCGAAATATAAGAATGTGACTGTGCTTTATCGTGAGGGAAATTTGAAAGAAGTTGGGAAGAGTATTGCGCATTTGCATTATCATTTGATTCCGGAGATGAAGGTTGGGGCTTTTGGAGTTCATGGGAGGAAGATTTTTTCGGATAGGGTTTTTGTTGGGAAGGTTTTGAAGTTTAAAGAAAGGTTTATTAAGAAAAACTGATTTGTTTGACTAAAGATGGTGACTAGAAATAAATATCCCTTTGTTGATCAGAGTTATAAGCCGACGCGGAATGACTTGGTCTGTTTATTTAGAGTGACTCCTGATGGCATGGGATTGAAGGAGGCTATTAACAATGTTGCCTTGGAGAGTAGTACGGGGACTTGGTGTGATGTTTCTTCGAATAAAAAATATGTGAATCGGCTTGGGGCTAAGGCTTTTGCTATTAGTGGGGATTGGGTTAAGGTTGCTTATCCGCAGGAGTTGTTTGAAGAAAATTCTGTTTCTAATATTCTATCAAGTGTTGCTGGGAATGTTTTTGGGATGAAGTGTGTTAAGGGGCTTCGGCTTGAAGATGTTAAGTTTCCGGCGAAGTTATTGAAGAGTTTTCCTGGACCGAGATTTGGAGTTGAGGGGTATCGGAAGATTTTGAAGGTTAAAGATAGGCCTCTTGTCGGAACTATTGTCAAGCCTAAACTTGGGTTGAAGACTCGGGATCATGCGAAGGTTGCGTATGAGGCGTGGGTTGGGGGATGTGATTTGGTTAAGGATGATGAGAATTTATCTAGTCAGGAGTTTAATCCTTTTGAGAAGAGGGCAGCTAAAACTTTAGAGATGTGTGATAAGGCGGCGGAAGAAGTTGGTGAGGAGAAGGGGTATTTGATTAATGTGACTGCGGAGGCTATGTTGATGTTGAAAAGGGCTGACCTCGTGAAAGAGCTTGGGGGTAAGTTTGTTATGCATGATGTGATTACTGGGGGGTTTAGTAGTCTTGAAACTTTGAGGCAGCATTCTAAGCTTGGAATTCATTCGCATCGGGCGATGCATGGGGCTTTTACTGAGAATCCGGAGCACGGACTTTCTATGATGTGTGTTGCTGATTTTGCTCGAATGGCTGGGAGTGATAGTTTGCATATCGGGACTGGTATTGGGAAGATGAGAGGTGGGAAGCGAGAGGTTGCGGAGATACGAGAGGAGATTGAGGCGATGAGAGTTAGTAAGACGGCGCATAGGTTGGAGCAGGATTGGCAGGGGTTGAAGCCGACGTTTGCGGTTTGTTCGGGTGGGATTTACCCTGGACATATTCCTTACCTGATGAAGAACTTTGGAAAGGATATTATTATTCAGGCTGGGGGTGGGGTCCATTGGAATCCGCGAGGTAGTGAATATGGAGCTATGGGAATGCGACAGGCGGTTGACGCTACAATGAAGGGTGAGAAGCTAGAAGTTTATGCTAAAAGCCACTTGGAATTGAGAGAAGTTTTGGAAAAATTTCCTAAGCTAAAATTTTGAATAGTAATACTCTGTTCCTTTTTTGATTCTTGTTACTTTATTTTTATCTATAAAATTATACATATATCTTCTTAGTGTTCTTGGAGGAATTAGTAACTTTGATGCTAGTTGGTTTATTGTTTTACTATTATTAGATAATTCTTTGAGCACTATCTTCTTCCTTGTATCGGAAAATAATTTTGTATATTCGAATTTTTGATTCTTTATTTCTAAGGATTTTTCCAGTCTCTTAAATTTATAATCCAAAGATATTAATGGATATTTGATTGAAAATTTTTTTACAAATTTATAAAATTCTTCGATCGATTTAATGTGGAAATAATAAAACCTGGGTTGTAACTTTTCCTTTACTTTTGTGATATCTAAACCAATTTCTAACCCTAACTTTCTTACATCTTCACATAGTATCTTATTATTGACTCCAAAAATTATCTGTCCATCATATGCAATAGAACCTTCATCTAAAATTGCCGAAAGAAAAAATGCACTCTTATCATCCTTAGTTAGATTAAATATTAATTGGGGCACTCTAGCAATGTTGCCATGGAATGTATCCACTTTGTATATCTTTTTACATATTTCACCCACAATTCTTGGAAACCTGCATTTGAACACATTCCTATGATCTTTAGTTACAAAATATCTAATATCTCCAAAAACTATTTGAAGTTTTTTTGTAAATAACTCCATAGGCTTATCTCTTTTCTGATTGTAATATGCACCCTTACCATCATTGGGAAGGCTACCATCAAAAAAAAGATGAGAAGTTATTGATGTAAAATAAGGAGAAATTTTTATTGGTAAGATTGGATTAAAGACTGAATTTTTTATTGGAACTAATTTGTGTTTATAGCTAATAATCTCTTTTTCTAACTCTTCTAAACTTATATTAAAAAAAATTGAAATCTTCAGTAACTTATCCAGGGGAACTTGAGAAGATTGGGTAAAAAAATAATCATATATTCTTGCAGGAGTTATTTTTAATTTGTTTGCAATTTTGTATATATCTTTTCCTATGAGGGTTGCAAACTCTTTTTTTGATCTTTTGGAAAGACCTACTGTAGTTTTTTCTGGTATATAGCTTTCCCACAGATGAAATGATTTTTTCATAATAACCTTTATACACTAGACTATATAAATATCACGGTCATATACATAGAACGGAAGTTGGAGCTACGGCTTTGAGACAGGCGGTTGATTCTGTGATGAAGGGTGAGACTTTGGAGCATTATGGCAGGAGTCATAAGGAACTTTGGGATGCTATGGAGTTTTGGGGGAAGGTTAGGTTTTAAAGTTAGAATATTTTTGATGTTCTTTTGAAGTAGTTACAATAGTAAAATATATAAATCAAAAAAAATTTACTAATTTATGAAAAATGTTAGTCTAACTGAAAGATTGAATGATGCGATAGAAAGGGTTGGGCCTATGATGGGGCCTGCTTTGACGAATTTGTTATTACATGGTCCTTTGAATCGTGATTTAATTAGTGATGAAAATTATACGACTTTAGAAGATAGGGCGAATTCCTTGGAAGATTGTTATTATAGACATGTTTTTCCTAAGGTCGGTGAGGTGGCTCGTGTTTTGACTAAATCAAAATTGGCTCTTCCGAATAATAGTAGGAAACTGGATGCTTGTTTTATTAGGAAAACTTCTGAGCAAATTAGGCAAAAGTTTAGGAATTCTTACAGAAATCAGTTTGAATTGGATGATACTACCAAGAGTGCTTTGTTTAGTGATGAGAAAATTTGTAATAGGTATGGTAAGAAATTAAAATATTTTTTTGATGATAAGAATGGGTTCATAATTAGTAAGAGATATAAGGAACCTGATAAGATGGCTGAAAAGTATGCTATTAAATTTGATAAATTGAATGGGAATGAGCGGGATACTTTTTTGAACTTTGTTGTGGATATTGCGGAGAATAATTATGCTTCTTGGTCTAATTATAATGACCACTTGAAGCTTTATGGTGAGAATAGTATGGAAATGATGTTGGGAGATATTTTTGGAATTAAGATAAATGATATGAATCAGAAGCGAGCTGAGGAGAACATGGAGAGGTTAGCTAAAATTGGGCCGTCGATTAAATTCCCTAATTTTGTTGTTGTTGGAAAATTGTTTGAGGATCATCGTAAGAGAAATAAAAAGATGAGGCCTGGTGGTATTCATTATACTTTGATAGATAAGTCTCTTCCGAATTATCCTGTTGAGATTCAGATTAGAAGTATTAAGGATGGGTGTTTTAATTTATTTGGTAAGTGCGCGCATTATCTTTATTCTCTCAGTGGGAAGAAGGCTAATGATGTTTATGTTAATTAATTTTAAATAGGTTAGAATGGGATTATTATTATGAGAGAGTTTGTTTATTATTCGGCGAATGCTGTTACGGCTGGGAATTTGATTGGAGATAATTTGATGCAGGCTGGGAGGCTTGATATTGTTTGTAATTTTATTGTTTCGGTTTTTTTTGTTTCTAATGCTATGAGGGAAGATGTTAAACTTCATTTGATTTTTGATGGGGGGCCTAATAATCCTCGGCATTTGGTTTTTGAAAGTAATGAGGAGATGCCTATTAGTAAGAAGAATGTTGCTGGGTTGATAAAGCGGATTTTGTATAAGGCTAAGGACGAGGAGGGGTTGCGGAGAATAGTTCCTGGATGTAGTATTGAAAGACGAGGCTTTGAGAAGTTGGTTATGGATTTGGATAGGGAGGGGAAAGATGTTTTAGTTTTGTCGGAGAAGGGGGCGGATATTCGAGAGGTTAAGTTGGATATGAGTGATGAGGCGAATTCGGTTTTTTTGGTTGGGGATCATGAGGGGTTTCCTTCGGGGTTTCGGAAATTTTTGAAGAAGGTTGATGGTGTGAGTGTTGGGCCTAAGGTTTTGTTTGCTTCACAGGTTGCTGTGCTTTTGCATAATGAGCTTGACCGTAGGTCAAGCTGTTGTTAGTTTTTTGTGGTTGGTTCTTGGTTTTATTCCATGAAAAATTATGGGCTCCGCCACATAATTTCTTATGGAAACTTTGGAGGAAAGAATAAAAAGGGTAATGCTCATTTTATATTATGAAGAAAGCTGGTAGATTTGTGGTGCAGGGGACTGTTCAGGGGATTTTTTTTAGGCAGTTTGTCAAGGAGCATTGTAACGACTTGAAGCTTCGTGGGTTTGTTCGGAATTTGGAGAGTGGTGAGGTTGAGGTTATTGCTGAGGGTGAGGCTGAGGGTTTGGACAGGTTGCTTGGTTTTTTGAAGACGGGGCCTGAGCATGCGCAGATTCGGAATGTGAAAGTTGAGGAGAGGAAGTGGTCTGGGGATTTTTCGGAGTTTAAAATTTTGCGATTTTGATTGGATAGTTTTTTAAGTTGGAGTTTTTGATTTGTTCTTATGAATAGAATTGAAGATAATATATTAGATAGCAAGAGGATTGAATGTTTTGTGTTGAAGAAAGAGACTGGACTTTTGAAAGAGATAGAACCTTTGCTTAGGCCGGTTGAGGCAGTTCTTGGAGATTTTAGATATTTTGTTGATTTGGAGTGTGGGAATTTTGATTTGTGTGGGGAAAGTTCTTATGCCGAAGAATGTCCGTGTAACTTGGGGTATCGGGAGCTTAAGGAGATGTATTTTTCGGATTATGAGATGGGGAAGACTCGGCTTCTTTGGGATGGGTATTTTGAGTATCTTGAGAGAAAGATTCGGTGATTTTATAAAGTATTTTTGTTTCGGATGGATATGGCAGAGTTAAAAGTAACATCAAAGATGTTTCATGAAAGCATTTATTCCCTGGGAGAGAAAAATGCTTAAAGGAAGAGAGAAGCAAATTGTTGGAGAGAGAATTAAGAAGATAGATAGGTTGCGGAGTGAGGGGGTTGAGCCTTATTCTCATAAATTTGAGCTTGAAGGAAAGCGGGTTTATTCTGAGGAAGTTAAGGCGGAATTTTCTAAGTTGAAGAGTGAAGCTAAGTCTGGGGAGACTCGGGTTGTTGCTGGGCGTGTTATGACTAAGAGGGCAATGGGGAAATTGAATTTTTTTAATGTTCAGGATTTGAAGGGAAGTATACAGACTGTTGTTCAAAAAGGCGAGGTGTCGGATGAAGTCTTGGCTAGTTTTAAAAATATTGATGGTGGGGATATTGTTGGGATTGAAGGCGAGGTGATTAAGACTAAGACTGGAGAGGTTTCTATTATGGCTGCAAGGATTGATATTTTGACTAAGGCGGTTTTGCCTTTGCCGGATAAGCATGCGGGGCTGAAGGATGAGGAAGAGAAGTTGCGGAAAAGGTATTTGGATATTATTATGAATGAGGATGTTCGGGATATGTTTGTCGCTAAATCTAAGTTTTGGAATTCGATGAGGAGTTTTTTGATTGAGAGAGATTTCTTAGAGGTAGATACTCCTTTGCTAGAGAACTCTGCTGGAGGAGCTGCGGCTACTCCTTTTGCTACTCATCATAATGCATTAGACTTGGATGTTTACTTAAGGATCTCTGTTGGTGAGCTTTGGCAGAAGAAGTTGATGGTTGCCGGATATGAGAAGACCTTTGAGATTGGACGAGTTTTTAGAAATGAGGGAATGGATGCTGAGCATTTGCAGGATTATACTGCTATGGAGTTTTACCAGAGCTATGTTGACTTTGAGACTGGGATGAAGTTGACTGAGGAGATGTATAAGGCGGTTGCTCAGGCTACTATTGGTTCTTTGAAATTTGAAGCTTATGGGCACAAGGTTGATATGGGGAAGAAATGGGTTAAGTATGATTTTGCTGACACTATAAAGACAGAGACTGGGGTTGATGTGTTTGAGGCTAGTCGTGAGGATATTATTGCAAAGTTGAAGGAGCTTAAAATGGAACATGACGACTCGGTTGATAAGTGGCGGCTTGCGGATACGCTTTGGAAGTTTTGTCGGAAGAAGCTTAGTGGCCCTGGTTTTTTGGTTGGGCATCCGAAAGAGCTTAGTCCTTTGGCGAAGGGAGATAAGAAAGACCCTAGAAAGGTAGAGAGGTTTCAGATTATTTTGGCTGGGAGTGAGTGCGGGAATGGATACTCGGAGTTGAACGACCCTATTGACCAAGAGGAGAGGTTTAGGGAGCAGGCTAAGCTTGGTGAGAGCGGAGACGCAGAGGCTATGGATCATGATGAGGATTTTGTTGAGGCGTTGAAACATGGGATGCCGCCTGCTTGTGGGTTTGGGGTTAGTGAGAGGTTTTTTTGGATGTTGATGGGGAGACCGGGGAGGGAATGTGTGGCGTTTCCTTTGATGAGGCCTGCTAAGTTGGAGACTTCTAGGGATTAGATATTAAGACGCTTCGCTTTTAGAATAATGAGTGTATTGCGTTCTTATTTTGCACAACTTGGGAAATTTATTCGAAAGGGAAGTAATTCATTTTCTTTTCTTCTTTTGCTATTACAAATTCGTAATCCTTGATTGAACCTTTGAATGCGTTTTTTATTTCGTCCATTATTTTTTCAAACTCACTGAATGTTTTTGCTTGAAGTTCTATTTCGAAGTCGCTTCCGCCGATTGTTCTGTTAATGTTTAGGATATTTGGGTGTCGCATACAAAACTTTTCTAGATCGTTTCTTTTGGTTGTGTCGGTTAGATTGATGAATGCTTTGTAGTATCTGTAACCGAAGAGGGAGGCGTTGATTAGTGCTTTGTAACCTTGGATGATTCCGTTGTTTTGAAGTTTTTTGATGTGACCCCTTGCTGTTTGTGGTGAGGTTTTTAGCTTTGATGCGATTTCCAATATTGACATTCGAGCGTTGTTTGCTAGTAGTTTTAGTAGTTTGATTTCTAGTCTAGTGTGTGGGACTTTTGTTGAGGCTCCGATGAGTGTTCCTTCCTCTGTGTTTGGTTTTTCTAAGAGATATATTTTTGGGAATTGTCTTATGTGAGAGTATATTGATACTTGGCTTTTTGATATGAAATGTTTGTATTTTTTCATTATTTCATCCCAGTATGCGTAGAAGTCTAGGATGTTTTTTATGGCTGTTGCGTATCCTACGTCTACTGAGCCTTCTGCTGTTACGAGCCACCAGACTTCGTTGTCTTTTATTAGGTCGGATTCTAGCTCTTCTTGTTCCCTTGGCGTTATGTTTTGGTATTTGAAGTAGACTCTTATGCTTGTAAATCCTAACCTTGAGTAATCTATTACCGTGTTGTATCCGGTGATTATTTTTTGTTCTTCTAGTTTTTTTATTCTGTAGTTAACGAATTGTTTGGATTTTTTTATTTTCTTTGCTATTTCTGATGATTGTATTCTGGCATTTATGTCTAGTTCTAGGAGTATTTTTTTATCGTATAAATCTAATTTTATGTTCATATCTTTACTATTGATATATTTGGTTTATATATTCTACCATTTGTCCTAATATCTATTGAATAGTTTTATTATGTAATACTACTGTATAATAATAACTAAATTTGATGTAATAAAAATGACAAATACAAAAAAAACAGAAAGTAGAGAATTGCGAGATGCTATATGGAGTAGTGCTTTAGTTGAAGCCATAGGTTCTTCTGAGTATAATGAACTTAGGCGTATTGTGAACTTAAGAGATCGCTTTAAGGGGAAATTTGGGGGGAAATTTGAAACCATTTTTGAAGAAGAATGCTATAGTTTTGTAAAGCCTATATCGAATAGAATCCTCAGTCCCTATGAGCCTTTGGCTGCTGCTAGTCTATCTAGTTTTATCTTTCCTAGCAGGTTTAGTGAAGATTTGAGGAATTATTGGGTTAATCTTGTTGGAGAATATGCTTCTGCATGGGATTCAGAAAAATTTTGCTTTGAGGATCGCTCGGGAGACTGTCTTTGTGATCAGGCATTCAGATTTATTGATGAACTTGATATTATAGCTGAAAACTTTTCGTTTTCTGATAACTATATGGGAAATCTTGCTAATTCATTAGAAGTGCCTATAAGGATTCGACATGAAGACAAAAAAGCTATAGGCAAGGGCTCTGGTCACTATAACCTAATTTCTCTTATTGAGAAAGATTAATTAAATTGCTTATTTTATTATTTATTTATTAAATTGGGATAGATATATTCTTAAATTATTTTTATTTCTATGGTTTATGAGTTTGCCGATAACTAGAGATGAAGCATTAGAATTTTTGAAGAGTATGCCGCAGTTGGAATCTGATATGAATCATTATTTGGAGAGTGAGGCGATTATGCGGGGGTTGGCTGAGAAGTTTTCGGAAGACGTTGAGTATTGGGGGATGGTTGGGTTGTTGCATGATGTTGATTGGTCGCTGACTAAGGATAATCTGGAGATGCATTGTGTTGAGGCTGAGGAGGTTTTGAGGGAGCTTGGGTTTGGTCCCCAAGGGGATGACTCTGGTGAGCCCGATGAGTTTATTAGAATTGTTTGTTCGCATGGATATGGACTTGATATTATTCCTAGTTTGAAGGATAAGGAGCGGACTGAGAAAATTGAGTATAGTTTGGTTGCTGCGGAGACTTTGACTGGGTTGATTTATGCTTATGCTTTGATGCGGGGCGGGAAGGTTAGTGATATGAAGGTTAAGGGACTGAAGAAGAAATTTAAGAGTTTGGCTTTTGCTGCTGCTTGTAATAGGGAGTTGATTCGGGAGATTGAGATGACTGGACTTGATTTGGGAGAGTTTTTTGAGATTGGGATTGAGGCCGTTAAGGGGATTCGGGAAGAGATTGGGCTGGAATAGGGAGAGGAGTTTTAGCCACAGATTTCACAGATGAGCACAGATTTTTTAGAAATATGAAACTAATTTGACTCGGAATTTTTATAAAGTTTGATTTGCTGTTTTTATTATGGGGTTGATTAATAAGAGTAAGCTTCGAGGATATCTTGATGGTTTGAATTTGGGTGAGGATTTCTATGGGGGAGCTTTGGCAGAAAAAGTTATTAGTCGCTGGGTATGAGAAGACTTTTGAAATTGGTAGACAGTTTAGAAACGAAGGGATGGACGCGGAGCATTTGCAGGATTATACGCAGATGGAGTTTTATTGGGGATATGTTGATTTTGAGGCTGGGATGAAGTTGACTGAAGAGATGTATAAGGCGGTTGCTCAGGCTACTATTGGTTCTTTGAAGTTTGAGGCTTATGGGCATAAGGTTGATATGGGAAAGAAATGGGTCCGTTATGATTTTGCTGACACGATAAAGAAGGAGACTGGGGTTGATGTCTTTGAGGCCTCAAAGAAAGATATTGTTGCTAAGTTGAAAGAGTTGAAGATGGAACATGATGACTCGGTTGATAAGTGGAGGCTTGTTGATACACTTTGGAAGTTTTGTCGGAAAAAATTGGCGGGACCTGGGTTTTTGGTTGGGCATCCGGTAGAGCTTTCTCCTTTGGCTAAGGGCAGCAAAGAAGATCCTAGAAAAGTTGAGAGGTTTCAGATTATTTTGGCTGGGAGTGAATGTGGGAATGGATATAGTGAGCTTAATGATCCGATTGATCAAGAAGAGAGGTTTAAGGAGCAGGCTAAGCTTGGTGAAAGTGGGGATGATGAGGCTATGGATCATGATGAGGAGTTTGTTGAGGCGTTGAAGTATGGGATGCCGCCGGCTTGTGGGTTTGGGGTTAGTGAGAGGTTTTTTTGGATGTTGATGGGGAAGCCGGGGAGGGAGTGTGTGGTTTTTCCTTTGATGCGACCGGAGGGGAAGAAAAATGAGAATAAGAAGAAGTGATTTATTTTGACCTTGATTTGAATATTTCTAGGACTTGATTTGGGACGGTTTCAATTTTTATTATGTCGACTGACTGCATGGCGTCTATTTTTATTGTTTTATCTATATGTTCTAGAGTTTTAGTGAAATGGAAAAGTTCGGCGTGGGAAGGCGGCATATACCAGAGGAAGAATCCGGTGTGGGTTTCGTAGACGAATCCGGAGTAGTTGTTTACTCTTATTGTTTGGAGTATTTTATCTTTGTTTTTTGGGATGATGTCTAGTTTCACGAAGTATGCGGTGACTCCGATTTTGAAGATATTTGCGGCGAATCTTATTTTTTGAATTAGATTCGCGTCTAGCATTTTTTCTATTCGGAGCTTTATGGTTTTTGGGTCTAGCCCTGTCTCTTCGCTTAGTTTTATTGTTGGTGAAAGTGGGGATTTTGATAGGTGATATAGGAGCTTGTAATCTTTTTTGTCTAGGATTAGTTTTTTGTCTTCTTTGATTGGTTCGGGATGTTTTACTTGGAGGTCGAAGGGATTGTAGTTGTCTGGTATAGAACTTATTATGGGGTAAATTTGAAAGTGCTCTGATGATAAGAATTCTTGGCAGAAGGAATTGATGTCTTCTGTGATTGCGTAGATGATGTAGTTGTATTTTCCGACTGCTTGAAATAGTGCGAATATTGGAGCTTCTCGTTTTATTTTTTCTAGTTCTGAATCTTCTAGGTTGTCTAGGAGTATTAGGTAGGAGGGGATGTCTAGGGAGTGATAGTTTAAGATTATGGAGGGGTCGATGAGGTTTTCTTTTAGTCTGGCAATTTTGTAGTGGAGTCTCTCTTTTGAAATTCCTAGTTTTTTTGCTAACCTGTTTCTTGGGATTCTTGAGTTGAGGGAGAGTTCCCAGAATATTTTTTTGTCGTAAGCGTCTAGCTTTATTGGCTCTTTGATTTTTTCTTGTTTTATTGTCATATTTTAACTATGTTGGGTTTGTTTAAGTAGTTTTCCTTTTTTGTTAAAAGTTTTGTTGAATCGTTTTAACTATTATTGTTTCTTTGTAATAGTAACTAAAGTGGAGAAAGCGAAATATGAAATACAAAGCATGGGGAAACTCTGGAAGCGCTGGACGAGGAAAGTAGATGGGCTGGGCTAATACCGGAAGTGCTGGACGAGGAAAGTAGATGGGCTATGCCAGCGGTGGCAGCACTGGACTCGGAAAATAATAATTTGTTTTTTTGTTTTGAAAAAAGAGAAGATTAAAAAAAGGAAGAGGTGTTTAAATATGGAATATGGAAAAAATTCGAGAGAAGGAAAGGGGGTCTGCTGCGAGACAGTGGATGGAATTGGTTGAAGATGTTAGTTTGTCTGATGAAGAATTAAAGAGAAGGTTACAGGATATACATCGGGGAAACTTGCCTAGTTTTGCGGAGATTGTTGTGAATCCTGGTTGCATGAATCAGTGTAAACATTGCATTTATCCTGAGGATTATGCTTGTCATAATAAGGCTTTATCTGTTGAAACCTGGTGTAGAATAATTGACGATATGTATACTCGACTAGAATTTCGGCATTTTATTTTTGGGGGACGGGGGATGAATCAGGATATCATTGAAGTTGTAAAATATGTTAATTCTAAGTATAGTGATGTTAAGGTTGGAATGATTGCGGAAGCGTTTGGGTTGGAGATGTATTGGGATGAGATTAAAGGTTTGAAGATTGATCATTTGGATATTTCTGTTGATGGGTTGAAGAAGGGACATGATTTGCAGAGGAATCGTGAGGGAGCATTTGATTTGACGGTTAAAATGATGAAGAAGATAATGGAAGGTCCGATGAAGAATAGGAATTTTAAGAAGGTCGCGATTCTTTCTACTTTAACTAGTTTGAACCGAAGTGAGATTTTGCCTATGTTTAAATTTTTTAATTCTGAGTTCAAGGTTAGGAACTTTTTTATTGCTCCGGTTACTGTTATCAATAATCGGCCCGATGCTTCGCTGAAATTATCTAAGAGGCAAGTTGCCCAGTTTATTCGAGAGGCTAAGGATTTTTTTGGTGAGCTTAATGACGCCTATATGGCGTTTAATATTTATGAAGATGATTTAGGGTTTTGGTTTAGGGATAATGCGAAGGATTTGTATGAGAAGTTGAAGGCTGATGAGGATTATTTTGAGTTTAAAGAGGAAAGGGGGAACAATGAGTTTCATTTGTTCTGGTACCCTGCGGCGATTAATTCTTGCCGAGAGTTTATTATGAATACTAATGGAGATGTTTTTACTGGGTATGTTCAGGCTTATGGGAAGATTCCTGAGGCTAATATTTTTGGGAATGTTATGAGGATGGAAGGGACGAAGGAGGAATTTTTTGAGAGGATTGTTGAAGCTCCGGCTTTTGATTTTTTTGTGGGGCAGGTTAAAGATTTGCAGGGATAGATTATTAAAGAATTTTTGTTAGAGATTATTATGAGTTTACCTATTACGAGAGATGAAGCGTTGGAATTTCTGAAAAGTATGCCGCAGTTGGAGTCGGACATGAATCATTATCTTGAGAGTGAGGCGATTATGCGAGGGTTGGCTGAGAAGTTTTCGGAAGACGTTGAGTATTGGGGGATGGTTGGGTTGTTGCATGATGTTGATTGGTCGCTGACTAAGGATAATTTAGAGATGCATTGTGTTGAGGCTGAGGGTGTTTTGAGGGAACTTGGGTTCGATGATGAATTTATACATACTGTTTGTTCGCATGGATATGGGCTTGATATTATTCCTAGTTTGAAAGATAAGGAGAGGACTGAGAAGATTGAATATAGTCTCGTTGCTACAGAGACTTTGACTGGGTTGATTTATGCTTATGCTTTGATGCGGGGAGGGCGAGTTAGTGATATGAAGGTTAAGGGATTGAAGAAGAAGTTTAAGAGTTTGGCTTTTGCTGCTGCTTGTGACCGGGATTTGATTCGAGAGATTGAGATGACTGGTCTTGATTTGGGAGAGTTTTTTGAGATTGGGATTGAGGCGGTTAAGGGAATTCGGGAAGATATTGGGTTAGAGTAAGTTTTATAATTGGGGATGTTCTAGTTTTGTTATGGGGTTGATTAATAAGAGTAAGCTTCGAGGGTATCTTGATGGCTTGAATTTGGGCGAGGATTTGTTGGTTGAGTTGGAGAAGCAGGTTAGCGGGATATTGAAGAAGGCGGGCGAGAGGGCGAAGGGGAATTTTAGGCGAACTGTTTATGCGCGGGATTTGTGATATTGTAAGATGTTAGGGATTAAACATTAGTGATAGTTTCGTTTAAAACGGTGTTTATTATTTCGTAATATCTTCTTTGTGCTTCGCGGTCCTTTAATTTTTCATTGACGTATCCTTTATAATCTGGAAATAGTCTTTCTCCGTTTTCGTACATTTCTTTGAGTTTGTTTTCTAATTTTTTGGTTCTTTCGGATTTTGGAATGTTTTCTAGTGATATCATGGGTTTGTTTGTGTTTTGACGTTTAAATATTTTGGGAGGGTTTATAATTCTTGGATGTTTTGGTTGGGTATGGAGTTGAAGGTGCCGGAGAAGGAAGTTGAATATAAGGCGAGTGTTGGGGATGATGGGAATGTTGTTTTGAAGAAGAAGTCGAAGATTCGGATGGGTTCTAAGAGTCGGGCTAGAGGTGGGCAGTTTGAGTTGAAAGTTCGGAAGGATTTGGAGGAGAAGGGTTGGACCGTTGACAAGTGGAGTAATAATGTTGATTTGGAGCTTAAGAAAGTTGTTCCTTGTAAGCGGGTGTTTAAGAGATTTGGAGTTGATAAAGGGGTTATGACGATTGGAACTGGGTTTCCGGATTTTGTGGCTTTTGATAGGAGGGATAATTTGTTCGAGGTGATTGGGGTTGAGGTTAAGACGAATGGAACGCTTTCGAGAGAGGAGAAGTTGAAGTGTTCTTGGTTGCTGGAGATGGGGATTTTTTCACAGATTTTAATTGCTAGTAAGATTAAAGAGAAGAATAGAGTACGGGTTGTTTATTTGGATTTTTTGGAGATTAAGAGACGGATGCGATGAATACTTAAATGAGATTGTTACAGATTTATTATGAGTGGGATACATCATATACATCAAAGAAAGAGGGTTCATCATAAGTTAGAGAGTTATCCTCATCAGAATAAGTGGGTTCGATTTTTGGATAAGTTTTTGATTGTTATTGCTGTTGTCGGTCCGTTGATTGCTTTGCCTCAAATTTTTCAAATTTTTGCTATTAAGAGTGCGGAAGGGGTATCAAGTTTGTCATGGGGACTTTATGCTCTCTTTAATATTCCGTGGTTTATTTATGGAGTTGTACACAAAGACAAACCTATCACAATTGCGTATTCGCTTTCGTTTATTGCTAATCTGACTGTGCTTGTTGGATCTTTAATTTATTAGAATTTATTTTTTCATGCTTCCGATGTATCTTCTCCAGATGGATTTGAATTTTGGGTTTTCTTTAATATTCTCGAATGTCCCGTGTCCGATTATTTTTCCTTTGTCGAACATGTAGATGTAATCGAATTTGTCCAGGAGATGTAGCCTGTGGATTGAGGAAATAATAGTTTTATCTTTGAATTCTTTGAAAATGTTTTCGTGGATTTTTTTCTCGTTGATTGAGTCGACTGATGATGTTGGTTCGTCTAGAAGGATTATGTCTGAGTCTTTTGCTGCTAGGATTCCTCGGGCTAGAGCTAGTCTTTGTTTTTCTCCGCCTGATAGAGAAACTCCTTTTTCTTGCACGTTTGTGTCGACTCCTTTTTCTAATCGTTCTATTACTGTTTCGAATTGTGCCATTTGGATTGCTTTTTGGAGTTCTTTTGAATTTGAGAGCATGTCCATTGTGATATTGTAGCGAATTGTCTCATTGAAGATTTCAGGGTCTTGTGGTATTAGGGTGATGGATTGTTTTAGAGTTTGGATTCCGTGTTTGAGGGTTTTATTGTCGCATGATATGGAGGCTTTTTGCGGAAGGTAGAGACCTCTCAAAAGGGAGAGTATTGTAGATTTGCCTGAGCCCGATTCTCCGATTAGGGCGATTTTTTGGCCGTGTTTGAAAGAGAAGTTGATATTGTCTAGATGTTGAATGTTGCCTTCTTGGTTGTAGGTGAAGTCTAGGTCTTTGATTTGAATTTGTTTCCAATCTTTGGAGAGGTGAGTTTTTAGCTGACTTTCTATTTTATCGAAGGCTTCGTCTATTGGTTCGGCTGATTCTATGTCGGCTGCTTTTTTTGTCATGGTTCCGTAGAATTGGGCGAATTTGAAAAATGCCTTTCCCACTCTTTCTAAATAACTATAGAGCATAAAGAGAGTTCCGATTAGAATTATGCCTGTTGTGTTGAAATCTTTATTTGCTTGATAAATTAGAATTATTACTGTCATGATTCTTATTGCTACGCTTGCGACGGCCCATTTTGCCTCTAGTAAATATGTTGCTTTTTTGTAATCCTTATATGCTACTTCTATTTTTTCATCGAGTTTTGCTCTGACTGTTTTTTTGAGTCTTAGGGTTATGACTGTAATGATATTACTGAAGTAATCAAATATTGAAGCAGAAAGCTTATGACCGAATTGATTTATCTTCCTATATAGTATTTTGGCTTTTTTATCTAAGGCCATTGTCATGTATAATATTATTAGGCAGGATATTAATGCGAATGCCCCTATTTTTGTATTGATAAAAAATATTATCCCTAGGGATCCAAATATTTCTACTAATATATATATGAATTGGAATGAGTCGTGTTGGGCATAGGAATGTAGAGATAATCTCGCTTTATTTATTCTGTCAATTGTGTCTCCCGAATGACTATCTTTGTGCCATTTTACTGGGAGCTCTATGGTTTTTCTTATTTTTTCGTTAGCATAATTTTTATGGGTTTGGAATGCTGTTAGTTGTTGCATAATTCTTGCTGTCCCGTGAAATATCCAGAAACCTACACTTGTTGCAACCAATAGAGATATCATAAAAAATAAGTGATAGAGTTCTTCTTGGGTGATTATTTCTTCGCTTTGAATCGAGTTGAAAATGGTTCCTATTATCCATGGAGAGATTAGGCCTATTAGGGAGGCTATTATAAATAGACTCATATAAAATATAAATTTTCCTTTATTTGTTCCGAGGTTTGTCCACTCGACTTTTACCATTGTTAGAATTGGATTAGAATTTTGACTCGCCATTTGTTGTAAACGTGAAATTAGTTTTTAAGTCATCCTACTTTATCTCATATAAATTTTTAAATTGAGAATAATTATTTATTTTATGGCAGATGATTTATTGGTTCGGCTTTTGAATAGTTGGATTGCTCAAGATAAGGTTCCAGATGAAATATCGATAGAATATGGGGATGATTCTAGAAATAGTGATAATAATGATATTATTATATATTGCCGATGGGTCAATACTAATAAAGAAAAGATTTTTGGGTACACTTCTGAGAGATGGGATAAATTCCTTGATAAATATAATGAATATTGGGATGCTCGGAATGCTGCGTGAGTTTAAATTTTTGAGAATTCGATTTTATCATTGATTAGGTTTCTAATAGTTTTTGAAATTTTATCTTTGTGGATTTTTATTTGATTTGTTGTGTCTCGATCTCGGACTGTTACTATGCCGGATTCTAGGGAGTCATGGTCTACTGTTATACAGTATGGAGTTCCGATTTCGTCTGCCCTTGCGTATCTCTTTCCTATTGAGCCGGATTTGTCGAAGGATGAGATGATGTCGTTTTCTACTAGGTCTTTGTGTATTACTCTTGCAAGACTTTGAAATTCTGGCTTGTTCATTAGTGGGAAGACTGAGGTTTTTATTGGGGATAGTTTTTTTGGGAGTTTTAGAACTATGTTGCCTCTTTCTTTGTCGTCTGTGTACGCATCTAGTAAAACTGCAAGAAGGTGTCTCCCTATCCCGAAGGACGGCTCTATTACATGTGGCAATAGTTTTTCTCCTGTTGTTTCGTCGAAGTATTCTAACTTAGAGCCTGAATGTTTTTGATGTTGTTTTAGGTCGAAATCTGTCCTGTTTGCCATTCCCAACATTTCCTTGAAACCTTGCGGATATTCGTAATCTATATCAAATGTTCCGGCGCTGTAATGAGACAGCTCTGTCTTTACATGTTGTCTTACTCTTAGCTTATCATAGCTTAGCCCCATCTCTTCTTGTGCTAAGTTAAACATTGTCGCCATCCAGTATCCATGTATATCGCTCATTACTTTGGAATCTATTAATTCCTTTATCGTGACTTCTTTCATTTCTTCACTTCCTGCATCTTGTGTTTCGGCAGAAAGATATTGAAACTTTGTATCTAGATGTCCTTTTGTTAATTTGTCGAACTTTGTTTCTGGATTGAAGAAGTATTCTACTTCTAATTGCTCAAATTCTCGAACCCTGAAAAGAAATTCTCTTGGAGCTATCTCATTTCTAAATGCTTTTCCTATTTGCATTATGCCAAATGGTAATTTCTTACGACAGACATCTGTTATTAATTTGAAATTTGGGAAAATTGTTTGACATGTTTCTCCTCTCAGGTATGCTACTGAATCTTTGCTTTCATCTGCTCCAATATTTACTGGAAATAATTGATTAAATTGGTTTATTTCTTCGAAGGCTTCTCCTTTATAGGTTAAATTATGTTTGTCTATTAATGCCTGAATATCTTTTGTATTCATCCCGTCTGCTGGTATTTTTAATTCGTCTTCAATGAAATGATCTGCTCTCAACTTTGTTTTTGTTTTTTCAGTTGTTAACATTAAATCTCCGAAACTTTCTAGATGGCCAGAGGCTTTCCATATTTTTTTGTTAGTTATAATTGAGCCATCTTGTTCTACCATGTCGTCTCTTTTGTATATTAGTTCTTTTCTATAAATATTTTTTATGTTGTTTTGTAACTCTACTCCGAATGGTGCTACATCGAAAAATCCCGAGAGTCCTCCATATATCTCTGCTGCTGGGAAAATGATTCCTTTTCTTTTGCAAAAAGAAGTTAGTTCTTCCATTGTTATCTTTGTCATTGTTTGATTAGGAAAAGTTGATTTTTAAGTTTTTGTGAGATAGGAAATTTTATAAGTTTTGAAATCTTGTATTTATATGTTGACAAGAGTCTTCGTTTTAGTTTTGTTTTTATCTAGTTTTATTTGTGCTATTGATGTTGATTTTGAGTGTCCGGATGAAATTTTTGTCAGTGAAGAATTTAAGTGTTCATTAGAGGTGATTGGTGGTGGTGAGGAGTATGATGTTAAGGTTGAGGCTGATAAGGAGAGGGATTCAGTTTTGAGGATTTGGGATGATAGTGATGGTTGGAAATCTGGATATTATTATTTAATAGGTTTTGTTGAAGATAGAGCTGATGTTAGGTTAAAGATTAAAGAGATTGGGAGGTATGATTTGATGGTGAAGCTTCGGCGAGGGGATTGGAGGGAAGAGTTTGATACTGGAAGGATAAAGGTTTTAGAAAGTAAAATTAAGGAAGAGGAATTTGTAGAAGAAGAAATTGAGGGTGCGGTTGGTGAGAATATTGTTGTCTCAAAAGTTGTGAAGCCTAGTGTTATTTCTTTGAATGGAGATGCTGCTATAGAATTTGGAAAGAATTCTGAAGAGGAGGGGTGGGATTATGTTTCTAAAGATGGGATGGTTGTCGATTGGTTACCATATGTATTTTGTTTGTTTTTGATTTTTTTGGTTGGAATTTTGATTTGGGAAAGGTTTTAAAGTTGGAATATTATTGGATAGTTTATGGTAAGAGCGATTATGATTGTTGAAATGGCGGGTCGGCCTGCGGCGCATTTGACTGAGGCTATTGAGAAGCATATAGGTTCTTTGGGGAATATTAAGGATTTAGAGATTAATGAGATAAAGGTCAGTGAACCGAGAGTTATTGTTGCCGAAGAAGGGAAGGAAGTTCCTAAGGGCGAAGAGATGTTTACTACCTTTGCGGAGGCTGATTTTGAGGCTCCGAGTTTTGCGAGACTTAGTGAAACAATGTTTGACTTTATGCCAAGTTCTATTGAGGTTGTTGAGCCCTCTAAGGTTAATTTTGAGGCTACTGAAGCTACCGAATTACTAAACAACCTTTCGGGTAGATTACATCGATATGATGAAGTTGCGAAAATTGCTGGGGAAAGGTTGCGGCAGATGGGTGCTCAGTTGCAAGCTATGCAGAAGGCTTTGCTTGAAAGGGATGCTGATATTGTTGAGTTAAAAAAAAGAAAGATTACTAAGGGGAAAGGGACTAGAAAGAAGAGTGTTAAAAAGAAGTAATTAAGATTTTGCGAGGCTTCCTATTGTCCTTTGGGTTTTGGTTCCCGCTAAACGTTTTTCGAATTTTTCCGTTGTTTTTTTGATGGTTTCTTTTGGGGTTGGTGCTTGAAGAGTTTTTTGTTTTTTGTAGAAGTAGTGGCCTGTGAATCCTAGAACTGCGAAAATTACTATTGCTATTAGCCATCCGAATCCACTTGAATCTTCTAAATCACTATCTTTTAATTCTACACACAAACCAACGCAACACTTTTCCTTACTTTTGGGATATGATATTGTTCCATTGCAAATCATTCCAGTATCGCAGACTTGGCCTGATAATTGTCCGCAATTTTCTTCTTCAACTTGAAAATTTTCTTCAGGAGTTCCCTCTGGTAATACAAAGACTGCTATTGTGACTTGTAAGATTTTTTGTGTCTCGTTTTGCGTATAAGATATATTAATTGTTTCTTGGAAGTATCCTGAGACTTTGGGATTTAGTTTTAATGTTAAGTTTTGGATTCCTCTTCCTGGTATATCTTGAAGTTCTTCTATTTCCATAAAGCTTATATTTGATGTTGTTTCTAGATTTGTTAGGTTATCATCTCCAAAGTTAAACAGCTCTATGGTTTGTTGTGATTCGTTGTTGGTGAATAACTCTAGTAATAGGAATTCTGTGTCTACTCTTAGATCTGGCTTTATTTCTGGGGTAACAAATGTTGTCGCATTCTTAGTTGTGTTGAAATATATTATTGGAACTTGGAAATCTTTGTAGGTTGAAATATTTAGATATGAGAATGTTTGAGTTGGTGTTATTTCTACTTCAGCGGACTGCATAGGAGCAATGGATGTTTTATTATCATTGTAGGTTAAATTGAGCTGGTAGCTTGTTGGATTGATTAGTTTTATTGTTGCCGAGGAAGATGTAAATATGAAACCTGGTTTTATTGTTAGGGATTCGTTTGTTTTTTCTGTGATGTTTAATTGTTTTGTTATCGTTGCTGATTTGAGTATGTCTGCCTCGTTGTAGAGTATGTTTTCAATTTGGAGTGTCAGATTTGTGGGACTTGTGGTGTAGATATATAGGTAGTGTGTTCCTTTGTAATATATTATGTCGTGTTCTAGCGAGACCTGCTTTCTACCTTTGAAGAATTTGATGTCGGAAGATTCTATTTCTTTTGTGAATTCTCCTAAAGTTGTTATTGTTGCGAGGACGGTTTCTGTTGCCTGTATTTCTTCGTTTTTAAATTCTAGAGTTGGTGTTGCGGATACTATTGACAACAGCATAAATGATATGATTAGTATGCCTCTTTTCATAATTTGGAAAGGTTTTGGATATTAATAAATCTAACTAGACATGTCTCTGAGTTTTTTGAAAGTATCTGACATTGCCTTATCTCTTCTATTGTAGCCTAGTTTTTTTGATGGTATGGTTTGCTGAGGTCTCCTTACTGGAGGGAATCCTGGACGTAGTGGCATGTTTGTTCTTGGGGGGAATCCTGGACGTGGCCCTGGGCCTTTTGGAGAAGTTGTTCCTCTAGATTTTCCCTTATCTTTCTTGAACTTTGATTGAATTTGAAACCAATATAGTTTTAGATTTTCCCTGTATACGTAGCCTATTGCCGCTAAAACTGCTATAATTAAAATTAATAATATCCATATCCATATTGTTGATGTTTCATCCGTAGTAGTTTTGGTTTTACAACAGGTTTGACCTTCATTACAATCATATCCAGATACTGGCTCTTGGGAACTTAGGCAAGAGTCCTCACAATAATAATTAGTTTCACATGTGGTCTCTTCTACTCTATCTTCACACGAGCCGGTGCAGCAGTTGTCTGTATCTGAAGCTCTTTTTGAGTTGCCAGTACATACCTTATCATCTGCGCATACTTCTCCTGAGTATTCTGAGCAAGTCTTGATATTTTCGTCAGTACAGCAAATAGATGACCCGATTCCGCAGAAATAATTGTCACTTACATCTTCTCCTACTATGCATTCGTCCGATGGGATACAAAAGAAGGATGCTTCTTCGCAGGTTGTGGTGCCTCCAACAAAAGACCTTGATCTCCCTGCTTTGCCTTCGAGTGCCCACAATACCATTGCTGTTTCTTTTATTGAATTTTGCCAGCATCCATTTGAACCTTGTGAGAAGAGTAGCCAGTCTTTTGCTTTTGTAACTTGTTCTGATGATGATGAGCTTAGAGAAAGTAGGGCTAGTGCTGTGTCGTAATACTTACTGTATGGGGATGATGGTGCTTCCCAATAATTTCCTAGTTTTTGTTCTGATATTAAATTATTGGCGTAGTCTTCGTAGCTCGTTAGGAGGTAGATGAATGCTTCTGGAAGATATCTTTCGTTTGTCTCTGAAGATGCTATTATATATGGCATGAATTTTTTTATGTCTTCATCTGCGTCCAATAGAGCTAGGGCTCCCCATAGTGTTGCTTCGTATTCGCAAGAATTTTTTCCTAAACATTGGGAATTTACGCTTAGTTCAATTGAGCCGAAAGCTGGAGATGATGATGTTTCGTCTAATACGTATATTGTTTGAGATCCGGAGTTTTTGTATAATAGACTTGCTATAAAATCTTCATCACATTCAATTTGAAATTTTTTATCGTAGCAATCGTCTGACACTTGTAGCCAGAAATTCAATTGAGCTAGTGATAGGCACGAACCTGCGCCTGTATTTATTTTTTTATCTTCACCTATTGTTATTGTGTGGTCTTCTGAATTGTATGCTATATGGCACTCTGTTTCAGAATTTGAATCTTCTTGTATGTACCATGTTAGATCTGTTGGTGTCTGGTTTTGTTCTAGTAGCCATTCAACGGAGGCCTCGGTATCTTCCCCTGCATGGTTTAGTGCTATTATTGCTAGTGCTGTGTCACGGATGTTTCCCCAATTATCTGATGATCTTTTATCCTCTAGCTCTTCTACACAATCATCGAAAATATTGTCTGGCGTTGCCATTATTGTTAGGGCCAATTCTTGAACTGTTAGGCCTGAGCAGTCATCGGCTTTTTCCTCTAGGCACTCGAATGCATCTTCAATTTTATCTTCCTCTGATATTGTGTCGTTGTCTGCTGCTGTTAGAGTTAGAGAGAATATGATTAAAAATAATGTTAGGAATGTTAAGCTCTTTTTCATAGAGGGAAGAGGGTTGGGATGTTTATAAAAGTTGCGAGGTATTGTGTTCGTTGGTAGAGATTAGATTTGACCTTTGTTTTTTGGTTTGATGTAAAATTCTTCTGAGGTTTTTGGTTTTGCTGCGAAGGCTTTTTTAATTGTGTAGTTGATTGGGTTTTTCATACCTGGGATTGGGGGGCCTTGGATTCCGAATTCTTTGTAGATTGGTTTGTCGTAGTTTGGTGGGAGACGTTTGTTTTTTAGTGACCAGTCGATTTGGGCACGGACGTAGCCTTGTTTTAATGGTGCATAATTTTTGTTGTTCCAGTCTTGAATTATTTCGATGATATGGTCACTTGGGAATTCTAGAGATGTGAAGAATGAGAGAAGGAGAGATAGAGCTCTTTTCCGGCCGTCTTTTGGAATTCCTTTTAGTAGGAGTTTTATTATTGGAGGATACATGTTGGGAGTGATAGAGAGACCTTTTAGGTCGACGCCTTTTCCTTCGTACTTTTTTTCAACTTCTTTTGGTTGGTTTTTTTCTGCTTCGTGTAGGGCACTCTCTAATAATGAGGTTGCTTCTGCTTCTGCTGAATCTGGCATGAAGTCTTTTATGGTTGTTATTTTTAGGGGGTCTGCGTCTGAAGGTTTGAAGTCTTGGATTTGGTCTCTTGTTAGGGGAATTGATGCGTAGCCTGATTTTTCATGGAGGGAGTATGGGGCTCTGAAGAGGTGGCGAGGGGATACTAGGACTACGTCGACTGAGTCTTCGGTTGATTTGATTGTGACTTCTTCTTTGAAGCCTGCTTGGATATTTTTTTGGCGGACACCTCCAAATGAAGATGTCGCTTCGAGTTTTGCTGTGTTTATTTTGCAGGATTTGCAGAAGTCAACTTGCCGACTACCTACTAAATTCATTTTTGTGTTGCAACTAGGGCAGAGCATTGCGATTCTTTTTTTTGTGAAACCTTCGAGGGATGATTTGCATCTTATGTTTGGGCAGACGTATTTGTGTATTTGTTTTTTTGTTGTTGGGGTTGCGCATTTTGGACAAGTGTGTTCTGAGACCAGTTCACCTTGTTCGATTAGAGATTCTTTGGATGATAACTTTAGAATTTCTTCGTTCATTGGGTTTCTTATTTTTTTGAAGAGGTACTGGGCTATTGCTCGGGGCCAGTCTGGGAATTGGTCTTTTGTTTGGAAGCCTTGAAATTCTTTTGGAAATGCCTTGAACGGGACTATTATATGGAAGCCTTTGCCGCCTGAGAATTTGATTCCGATGCCCGTGATGCCGTGGATTTCTAGTTGTTCGATTAGTAGTTTTGCTGCGATTTTTCCGTAGTCTAGGAAGGGTGAATCGATGTCTATTAGGAGGTCCCAGCCTGTTTTAATTTGGTTGTATTGCTCGGGGGTCATGTCGGTGTTTATATCTAGTGGATTTGCCCATATTTCCTCTGAGGTGTGAAATGAGGTTGCGCCGTTTTTTGCTTGGTTTAGGATGTCTGAGGGATAGTCGAATGTGTCTGGGCGTTTTGCAAAGAAGTTGTTGTTATGGTTTGCTACTGTTTCTCGGTTTTTACAGAATTGGAACATTGCGTTTTGGATGTCTAGTCTGGAGTAGTAAGACGTTGCTATTCTTTGAGCTTTTGATGGTGGAGAGTTTGGGTCGGTTGCCATGTTAATATAGGGCTGGTAGGTTTTTAGGGATTGTTGTGGTTTGGAAGGATGGTTTAAATTGTAGCACAATAATCTTTAAATAAGAAGTTGGGGTTTTGTGATTATGATTTTGAAACTTGATGATCCGAAGTTGCTTGGGGACGCTATTGATATTATTTCGAATGTCGTTGTTGAGGTTCGGATTAAGTTGTTGGAGGATGGGTTGAGTGTTGTGGCGGTTGATCCGGCGAATGTAGCTCTAGTTATTTTTAGACTTCCCAAGGAATCGTTTAGCCAATATGAGGTTGGGAATGAGGTTTGGGGTGTTAATCTGGGAGATTTGAAGAAGATTATGAAGAGGGCATCTGGAGCTGCTTCGGTTACTTTGGAAGAAGTTGAAGGAAAATTAAAGATTACTATTTTTGATAAAGTTAAACGAAATTTTAGCTTGGCTTTGATTGAAGTTAGTGCTGAAGACAAGGATATTCCGGAGTTAAATTTTGGAGCAAGGGTTGAGATGAATGCTCGGGACTTTTCTCAGGCGATTGAAGATGCTAATATTGTGGCAGACTCTTGTGCTTTTGTTCTCAAAGATGATGTGTTTGCAGTTGAGGGGAATGGGACGTTGAACTCTGCTAGGGCTGAGTTTAGTGGTGGGGATATTGAGATCTTTGGGCAGGGACGAAGTAAGTACAGCTTGGAATATTTGATGAAATTTGTTAAGGGAATGAAGATTAGTGTCAATGTTGTTGTTAATTTTTCGGATGACTATCCTTTGAGGCTGGATTTCCCTGGAGAGAAGATGGGGATTGGATTCGTTTTAGCGCCTAGAGTTGAGAACGATTAATAACTTTTTACGAAGATTTATATATTAGTATTCATAGCATAATTCATATTAGTATTAGTAAGTGTATTGTTATGAAGATTCATAGTAAAAAAATAATTGAGTTGATAAAAAAAGAAAGAATTGTTACGAGTAGTGAGGTTGCTGAAAATTTTAAAGTGTCTTGGAATACGGCGGAAAAATATCTAATGGAGTTGGCCTTGGAAGGCAGAGTTGATAGAATTAAAAAAGTGGGTGTTACTTTATGGTTAATGAAGTAGAAAAGCGGGGACAGGTGGCGATTTTTATTATAATTGGAATTGTGATTGTTGTTGGAGTATTTGCTTTGTTTTTTTTGATAAAAGGAGATGGGGATATCTTGAGTCCTGGAGGCATGGGTCCTCGGGAAATTGTTGTGGGATGTGTTCGGGATGTTGTGGAGGAGTCACTTGATAAAATGATGATGAATGGTGGAGAAATTTTGGCGTCACAAGCGATTTCTTATGATGGAGATGAGTGGAATTATTTATGTTATCAGGCGGATTATTATCAAGGGTGCTATAATACTCATCCTATGTTGGAGTTGCAAATTGAGAACGAAATTGTGAGGGACACGAGTACTGAAGTACAAAGCTGCTTTAATGCGATGAGGGAGAATTTCGAAGACCTGGGTGGTGAAGTTAGTGGAGGCGGAACTGCTTATTCTATTGATTTGTTGCCTGGATATGTTGAGGTTAATCTGAGGAAGGATATTCAAGTTTCGGGTATTGGTGGAAGTCAAAGTTTTAGTGATTTTGACATGGAGGTTATGTCGCCGATTTACGATTTGGTTAGGGTGACTCGGGAAATTGTGAATGGAGAATCACAGTTTTGTAATTTTGAATATAATGGCTATATGTTGCTTTATCCTGAGTATGATATTCGGAGAATTGATTATCGAGACAGTAAGATATATAGAGTAATTGATCGACGGACTGGTAGTGAATTTAAATTTGCTGTGAGGAGCTGTGCATTTGCGCCTGGGATATAATGAACAAGATAGGGAAAAGAAGTGTTGCTGGATTCGAGATAGTGTTGATGATAGTTTCGCTTTTTGCGTTTGTATATTTTGTTGGTTTGGGTCAGGGAACTTTTGCAGTGGTTTCTGCTAGTGAAGATATCCTTGGATGTTGTTTTGAAAATGTAGAAGGTGAGATTTGTGGAACATCTACTCTTGAAAATTGTGTTGAGGATTCGCCGTTTGCTGAGGGTGCGCTTTGTAGTGAAACTTCTTTTTGTGAGAAGGGTTGTTGCTATGATGATAAAGCTGGGATTTATGACAAGAATGTTTTGGAACTTGATTGTTCGGCAGATTGGATTGATGATCCTAATTGTAATTTGCCTGGGGCTAAACTTGGATGTTGTGTTTTAGGAAGTCAGACTATTTTTGAAACTAGGGGGCAGTGTGAGGTTGATGTCCTTCGGGGACTTGGAGATAGCGATGTTGTTGACTGGCGTAGTGATGTTGATCCGGGAGAATGCTTGTATTTGGCCGCTGTTCAGGAAATGGGAGCTTGTGTTTTAGGCGATGAGGGATGTGAGTTTGTAAGTGAGGCTGATTGTTTTTCTCAAGATGGAGATTTTTATCTGGATTTTCTTTGTACTTCGCCTTCCCTTAATACGAGTTGTGAGATGACTCGGCAGACTAGCTGTATTGATGGAAAGGATGGAGTTTATTTTATGGACTCTTGTGGAAACCGGGCGAATATTTATGATTCTGAAAGAGTTGAAGATGTAAACTATTGGGATAAAGTTGCTGAGGCTGAAGATGTCTGTGGAAGTGGGGATATTGAAGGTGGAAATGCTGACAACCCTAGTTGTGGGAATTGTGATAGATTTGCGGGTGGGATTTGCGCTTCTGCTAGTGAAGATAATTTCGAAGTTGATATTGGCGAGTTTTATTGTCGGGACACTTCTTGTATGTTTGATGGGAAAGATTATGAAAATGGGGAGTCATGGTGTGTTTATGACTCTGCGATTGGGGAAGGGGATGATGTGGTGGGGAGTCGGCAATGGAAGTATGTTTGTGCTCAGGGTGTTGTTCAGGTAGAGCCTTGTGCCGATTATAGAAATCAGATATGTATTCAGTCTAAGGAATTTGAAATTAATGGAACGACTATTGAGTTTGAGAACGCTGCTTGTGTTGCAAATAATTGGAGAGATTGTATTGATTTGAATAGTGATGGTGAGGATGCGATGAAGGATTGCAGTGAGGCTTTGAATTGTAGAGTTGATACTGTTGAGATTGCTGACAAGTTTACTTTTGATGTTTGTTTGCCTGATTATCCTGGAGGTTTTGATTTGAATGATGAGCGGTATCAGGCGAGTGCTGAGGCTCTTTGTGGAATGGCTAGTCAGACCTGCACTGTTATTCGGGCTCCTGATAAGTGGATTGGTTGTAAGTATGTTGCTAATGAGGGTTGTTTGTATGAAGAGTTTGGTCAGGAGATGAATGACTTTTGTCGGGGGCTTGGGGATTGTGGTGGGTCGGCTAATATTTTAGGTGAGTATAGTGAGAATTATATGATTCGGCGGGATGGACTTTTGGCTCCGGATATGTTTCTTAGTGACTCTTGGGTTGATGATTTGATTAGGTTGGCTGCTCCTGTGTCGGGGCAGTATGCAGAGGTTGAGGATTATAGTGAGTACTTGGAATCGGCCGGATTTGGGAAGGGAGAAGTTGCGCCTGAAGAAGAGGAAGAACCTTTTGATATTGGAATGATTGGGCAGGGGTTAGCTGGGATTGGTGCGGCTATGACCTTTGCGGCCAAGGGGACTTTTCTTGGAATGGGTATAGTAGAGGGTGGATTGATGGGTGAGGGTGTTTTTGCCGGGTTTACTGCTGGAAGTTCAAATATCGGTACGGCTGTGGCTCTCCAGCCTGGATTTGCTACTGGTGCCAGTATGGCAGGCTTTGCTAGTGCTGCCATGGGGGCTGGGATTGGGATGATGGTTGGTGGTATGTTGGCTCAATGGTTGGGACTTAGTGAGGGAGGGAGTATGCTGATGTCGATTGGAGGAGGGATGGTTGGAGCTGCCTATATGCTAAATGGAGGGTTTAGTGGATTACTTAGTGCGACTCCCATGGTTACCGCTTTACTCTGGATTGGTATTGCCCTAATTATTATTTCTCTATTTTTCGGAATGGCCGATTGCCCTCTTATTGAGATTGAATTTGAGTGTCAGCCGTGGCAAGCTGTAACCGGAGGGGATTCTTGCGAGGAATGTAATGGGGATTTGTTGAAGCCTTGTTCGGAGTATAGGTGTGAGAGTTTGGGCGCTGGATGTGAATTTATTAATGAGGGAAGTGAGGACGAGCTTTGTGTTAGTGGGAATCCTAATGATGTGACTCCTCCTGTTATTCGTCGAGATATCACGATTGGGTTTGAGGGTGGGAATTATACAGATAGTGAGAATGGATTTAGTGTTGTTGGTAAGGACGGCGGTTGTGTTGAAGCTTACACTCCTTTGATGTTTGGCATTGTTACGAGTGAGCCTGCGCAGTGTAGGTTTGATATTGCTCCTAATGATTTTGAGGATATGAGCTATGAGCTTGGGGGACATAGTTATACTTACAATCATACTACGATTTTCACCTTGCCGGACCCTAGTCATGGAGAGAGTCAGGGATCTAATTGGACTTCTGAATTAACTTTGTATATTAAATGCCAGGATCGATATGGGTTGATTAGTCCTGATTTCTTTGAAGTTGACATGTGCGTTATTGAGGGAGACGACGTGACGCCTCCTGTAGTTGTTTTGAGTGATCCTGTAACTGATGAACTTGTTTCATTTGATGCTGTTGAGGTTGATACTTTAATTGTGACGAATGAGCTTGCGACTTGTAAGTGGGATTTGGAAGATGTTTCTTATTTTGATATGGGGAATGAATTGAGCTGCCTTGATACTTTGGGTAGCCCTTCGAGTGTTTTTGGATATGAGTGCAATGGGGTTCTTCCTATTGGAAATTCGAGTGAGGATTATTATATTCGGTGTATGGACCAGCCTTGGGAGAACGATACTGCGGACCGGAATGCCAATTTGGAGAGCTTTGTTTTGAGCTTGGATAAACCTACTTCAAGGATTTCTATTGACAAGGTTGCTCCCGATAGTGACTTTGAGATTAGTACTGATATGACTACGATTGAACTAAAGATTGCGACTAGTGGTGGTGGGGAGGAGCATTTTTGCTCGTATTCGTTTTCGGGATATGATAAGATGATTGAATTGTTTGAAACGGGGAAGAGTCGGACGCATACACAAAACTTGAATCGGGCACCCGGAGATCAAAAGATTTATGTTGAGTGCCGAGACGAAACTGGGGATTTTGATCGGAACTTTACGGAATTTAGCATTGTTAAGGACGTTTCTACTCCTGTAATTGCTCGGGTTTGGCAGGCGGGCAGTACTCTTCATTTCACTACTACTGAGAATTCGGAATGTCGATATTCTATGGATACCTGTAAATTTGCTTGGGATAGTGGGGAGAAAGCTGGAACTGGGGAAGAGCATTCGATTAGTGTTGTAAGTGGTAGGACCTACTACATTAAGTGTAAGGATGATTTTGGCAATGTGCCTGACGGTTGTTCTATTGAGGTGATGGCAACATGAGAGATTTTATAAATATGGAAATATTGGGGTTAATATGAAGAGTTTTGATGACAAAAGGGGGCAGGTGGCGATTTTTATCATAGTTGCTATTATGATAGTATCTGTTCTTTTGGTTTTCTTTTTGTGGGTTAAACCTACCTATATTTCTGATGGAGTCGGTATTAAAGGATTTGAAGGTTGTGTCCAGGATGCGTTAGAAAATGGGATTGCTGAACTTGAAGGAAAAGCCGGTTTTATCGAGGCTGATTTTACTTATTCGTATAATGGTGAGGAGTTGACTTATCTTTGTTATACTAATAGTTTTTATGAAACATGTATTGTACAGGTTCCGTTTTTGAAGAATACTTTTGATGAGAATTTAGAAGTCTTGATTAGGCCTGATGTTGATGCTTGTTATGACGCTGGTTTGAGTAGTTTAAAGGAGCAGGGATATGATGTTGAATCTGGTGAGGTGATTTACAATGTTGAGATTGAGCCTGGTGCTGTTCGGCTTGAGATTGAGGCTCCAACTTCTGTTGGGTCAATTAATTTGGCTAGATTTAATGTGGAAGCTAATGCTCCTGTTTATGATATGGTTATGATTTCCACTTCTATTTTGCAGTTTGAGTCTAAGTATGGGGACGCTGACGTTTCGAGCATGATGCTTTATTATCCGGATTATTATATACAGAAGGAGAAGAGGGGAGAGGGGACGACGGTTTACATTTTGGAACATAAGATGTTTGGTAATAAATTTAAATTTGCGAGTCGGAGCTTAGTGTTTCCGGCGGGGTATAATTTATAATGAGAAGGGTAATTTTTAGTTTTGTATTCCTGTTGTTCGTTGGATTTGGAATGGCTGCGACTAGTGAGCCTAGTGTTTGTTGTGAGAAAACGACTGAGGGTGCTTGGTGTGTGAATGATGTGGAGAGTGCTTGTAATTCCAATTATAATGTTGCTCCAACTTCTTGTGAGACGACATCTTATTGTAAGCTTGGGACTTGTTATGATTCGGAGGAAGGGATTTGCATGGGGAATACACCGCAGAACGTTTGTAATGAAAATGGCGGGACTTGGGATGAGAGGGAAGTTGAGGAAGTTCCGCAGTGTCAGTTGGGATGTTGTGTGATTGCGGACCAGGCTGCTTTTGTTCCGCTTGTTAGATGTAAGAGGTTGTCTACTTTGTTTGGAGTTGAGAATGATTATAGGAGTGGTATTACCGATGAGGTGAGTTGTATTGCTGAGGCGCAGGCGCAAGATGTTGGAGCGTGTGTTTATGAGAGAGATTTTGAGAATGTTTGTGAGTTCACGACGCGGGGGGACTGTGGAGCTAGTGATGAGGTTGAAGTTGTTACTCAAAATGTAACTCTAGATATTTCTAGCAGTAAGACTTTTTACAAGGATTATCTTTGTTCGGCTGAGGAATTGAATACTGCTTGTGCTCGACAGACAGATACTGATTGTTATCAGGGGGATGTCTATTGGATTGACTCTTGTGGGAATAGGGAAAATGTTTATTCTAGTGATAAGACTAAGAGCTGGAATAATGGTCGTGTTGCTGATGACGCAGAAGTTTGTCCTGCTAATAATGGAGATGATATTAATTGTGGGAACTGTGATTATTTACTTGGAACTCGGTGTGAGGAATTTGATGGTTTGATTGGTGGGCCTGCTGGGGGAGACCACTATTGCCAGAAGACTGAGTGTATAGACAGGGAAGGGGACAAGAGGATTAATGGGGAGTCGTGGTGTGTTTATGATGCTGGTTATGGAGATGGGGGGGACCGTGTTGGGTCGAGATATTACAGGGAACTTTGTGTTGATGGAGAGGTGAAGGTTGAGCCTTGTAGTGATTTTAGGAATGAGGTTTGTTTGGAGGGATCGATTGAAACTACTGAGGGAGATTTTGGGACTGCGGCTTGTCGGGTTAATCGATGGCAGGATTGCGTTATGCAGGCTGATGAGGATGATTGCTTGAATGTTGACCAGAGAGATTGTAAGTGGATGGATTCTATTATAGGTATGATTTTGGGGGGAAGTAGTGAAAGTGATTCTCCTGCTTATTCTAACCCTACTAATGAAGAGCCTATGTTTACTAATCCTACTGCTAATGTTATTGCTCCTATAACCGGTGAATCTATTTTTGGAGGAGATGAGGAAGAGGAAGAAGATATTGAGCCTACTGATACTAATAGACCTGATGGTATTTGTGTCCCTAATTTCCCGCCTGGTTTGAAATTTTGGGAAGAGGGTAGTGCTAAAACTATATGTGGACAGGCTAGTGCCCGATGTGTTGTTGTTTATGAAGAGGGTTTGATTGGGGGAAGTGATATTGTTGAAGGCGCTGAATGCCTAACTAAAGAGTGGGCTGAAAGTGCCAACAATGTGTGCACTTCTCTTGGAGACTGTGGTGGAGCTATTAACTATGATGGAGTTTATACTAGTGATGGGTATACCTGGACAGTTGATGGTGTCGAGAAAGAAATCGAAGAATAGTAAGCTTTTTAATGTGTTATTGATGATTTTATATATATAATATAACGCACAAACCCAAAATTGACTCTTAGATACTTGCGCAAATCTGCGTGGTGACTTTCTGAAACTTGTGTTGGATTGGAATATCTTGAATGGCGTGGAAATAGGTCGGAATATGTTTTGACTCGGTTGTTTTTGTAGGGGATATTGTGTGACTTTTATTTTATTATAACTTTTAATTTCTTCAAGGGGGATGTATGAAAAAATTTGTTTTATTGATCACTGGATTGATTATTGGACTCTCCGGTATTGCTTCTGCCGAACGGGACAGAGTCGGGGAATTTGTGTACTTTACACAGGGTAAAAACATTAGCAACTTCAATACTCAGTTGCCTGCTCAAAAGGGAGCTTTGGAAATTTGGGAAAAGGGGGCAAAGTCTACTGGCAACTATCTTTCTATCAGGACTGCTCCTCCTAGATCGCATTTGAAAATTAATGTTGATGTCAATATGGGGAGGGATGTTTTGGCCTTGAGTTACTGGACCAATCAAGACGAGGAAAAGTTAAGTAACCGTATCCCTATTTCTCAACAGCTGTTTCATGAGGCTATTGCGAGAACTCATGCTTACTTGGTACTTCCAAAGGAAATAACCATCAAAGGAGAAGCGCAGGCGATTAGGGTTGTGGATAACATAACTGAAGAATATATGTTTTTGGATGCGTGCTCTCCTGAAAATACCAGGTTATCTGAGCTTCTGAAAAAGTACAATGCCTCTATTGAGGGAACTTATAACTTGACTGACGATGAGCAGACTCAACTTGCAAGAGCCTTTGATAATACCACTGGTTTTTTGGGGGAATATGGGCAAGTCGCAAGTCTGCTGAAATCTGGAGTAAAGGGTATTATGGATGACCAAGAGAGAGAAATGGTTGAAAAACTTCAAGGAAAATATGGGGATGGCTATGTTGTGTATAGGCTTCCGAAATATGTCCCTGAAGGCATATCTATGTCTTATTCCCATATTGGCCGAGAGCATTATTTGGCACTCGACATTCCAGAAATGGAGAAAAATAGCAAGATCTTTGTGGAAATTCCGAAGCTCACATTTGAAGTCAATACTGCTGGAATGACAAGACAGGCTAGTCTGGAAGGGTTGATTTATGAGATTGAGATTGAGGCTATAGAAAGCATTCATAATGTTGTTTTGCCTGAAAGCCTTAAGTTAAACAATGCTCAATTTTTCTCCCTCATAAATATCGAATCGATTAAATCGAGGCAGCTTATTGAGATGCTACCTGCCGGAAATTCTTTTACCCGGGGGCGGAATGAAGCCATTATTATGGAGAACATTATTCGGGATTTGCAAAATGCCGGCGTGTCCTTTATCTATATGGTTGCTAACCTTGATGATTATTATATCGGTATTAAAGTTAAGGAAAGCTACTCTTTCAATAATCTCTTCGAGATATTCTATGACCTGCTGCCAAAATGTGGAAACTGTGAGCATGGGGGGTATTTGAGTGAGGGTAATTGGTTTATCCCTGTGCCGATACCTGTGGTTGATAATGGCTCTGATGATTGGCAGTCAAAATTGATTCTCTCTGCTCCAAAAAACAGTCAGTTTGTTTCTGGTGGTAGGGTTACTGCTAAAACATTGTCGGAAATTGAAAAGTTTAAGGCTGAGGAGTTTGTCCCGGGCCAAATGAATTCAATCGGGGAGCACCTGCCATTAATTTCTGGAATAAACAACTTTTCTGTTGGTCAGTGGGGTCTGGTTTTTGGGACGTTTGGTTTGGATGGATCTACTAACTTTTCTATTGGAACTAACGATGTGGACTTGGCCAAGTCTTTGAAGGCTCTTTATGTTGAATCAATAAATAAGTTCCTTGGGTATCTTGATGGGTTGGATGGGTTTTCAAATGTAAAGAAGGATATTTTGGATGCCATTGGACTTATTAACATTGAGAGACAAGGGGATCGGCTTTTGCTTCAAATATCCAATGAAATGGTGGTTTCCTTTCTGTCCAACCTTGCGATGAAAAAAGACTATTCTGAGTTTGAGAAGTTTGGGGAGAGTCTTGGGGGCTGGGTACTTGAGCAGCCTGAAGAAACTGAGATAGTGCAGCCCAGGAAAATCGAGAAGGCTGAGGTTATCAGGAAATCGATTAAAGGTAAATTTCTGACCCATCCTAAACATGGGACAGTTTTCGTTATAACTGGGGAAATTCAAAATAAGTACGGCGTCCCTCTTCAAATGCCTGAGGTTTACTGTGAGCTTATTGGAAACTCCAGTGTTAAAAAGAAGGCTTATGTTGGATGTGTGGCCAGCTATGATGAAATCTTGAGTTACAGTGAGAGTGAAATGTCTGACAGACTAAAAAGCTGTGATGAGTCCCAGCAGAATATGGCTGCAAATGGCAAACTGCCTTTTGTGTCGATATTTTTTGAGCTGCCTGAGAAGCTGCGGAATTTTGGGATTGAATTGAAATAGTTACTATGGCAGTTTAGAAATTTTATGTGTGGATCTCTTTGGAGCTTTCACGCATAAAATTTTTCTCTATATGGTTACCATTGGTTATCTTTGTTTTATAATACGAGGATATAATAGAATTTATAAATACTGTAATGCTTTGTTTGGTATGAAATTTGGTGTTAGGGGCATTGCGCTGTTACAGGTTTGGCTAATGATTTTTGGGTTTGTTGCTGTTGTTGGGATTATGGGGGTTGTGAGTGGGCAAGAGGTTCTTCTTGATGGTGTCATTTGGAAATTGACTGTTCCTGAAAAGTCTGTAACTTCTCTTAATACTTTTAGCAATGACCCTCTATTTATAAATACTGAATTTTCTTTGCTTGATGATCCATCCTTTAATGTTGATACGAGTGCTTATGATTCTATACTTGAATTTGGGAGTGGGGGGGTAGAAGGGAATGTAGGAGGAGGTGTAGCTGACTCTTATGCTAGTGGATTTTTTAAATTAGCTCCTGGAAGTGGACCGAGTGCTCTTGTTTCTGGTTTGCAATGGGCTGCTTTGGCTTATTTTGCTGGGACAATGCTTGGAGATATGTTTGGTATGGATGAAGGTAATTCGGAGGCTTTGGGGATGAGTTTGGCGGCTGGACTCGGGGTGTATAAGGCCCTTAGTTCGTATACGACTGGGACTGGAGCACTTGCTAAGGGTGGGTCAATAGTCTCTAATGCTGGTTGGATTGGTCTTGGTGTTGGTGTTTTGGTTTTTGCTTTGATGTATAAGGATGTTGAGATGAAGGTTGTGACTTTTGACTGTATGCCTTGGCAGGCACCTAATGCTGGGGACTCTTGTGAAGTTTGTAATGACGATGATTTGCCTTGTAGTGAATATAGGTGTCGGGCTTTGGGTCAGGCTTGTGAGATTGTGAATGAGGGGACTGAAGAGGAGAGGTGTGTTTATGTTAATCCTGGGGACGTTAATCCTCCTATTATTAGTCCTGATTATAATGAGTTGTCTAAGGGACACGAGTACAAGAATGTTAAGAATTCTCCTCCTGGACCTGGGTTTGATATTGTTAATGTTGCGACTGAGGACGGGTGTTTGAAGGCGTTTACACCTTTGGAGTTTGGGCTCATTACTGATGAACCGGCGCAGTGTAAAATTGACTTTAATCATACGACTAAGTTTGATGATATGACTGCTTATCTTGGTGGGAGTAATTTGTATAGTTATAATCACAGTGATTCTTTTAGTTTGCCTGGGGCAGCGGAGCTTGAGGGTAGTGGTTTTGTTTTGGAGAATGGGAAGGATATGATGTTTTATGTTCGGTGTAAGGATAAAAATGGGAATGAGAACAGTGCTGAGTATGCTGTGAACTTTTGCATTGATCCTAGTCCTGATAGTACGGCTCCGAGAATTGATGCGACTAGTATTGTTAATGAGGGATGTGTTGCTGAGGATGTTGACAAGGCTGAGGTTGTGTTTTATGTTAATGAGCCGTCGACTTGTAAGTGGAGTTTTCAGGACCAAGATTATGACTTGATGGAAACCGACATGAGTTGTTCGAGTTCTTACCAACAGGTTAATGCTTTGCAGTTGTTTGGTTGTACGACTGAATTGACCGGGATTCCGAGAGATGGTGCGACTTATTATGTGAGGTGTAAGGACCAGCCTGGAGCTGAAGAAAATGATAGGAATGAAAATGGAGAGAGTTTTGAATTTAGTTTAAGAGGGAGCACTGGATTAGTGTTGACTGAGCTAAAGCCTAATGGAAGTATTTCTGGAGGGGTAAGTCCTGCTCCGGTTGAACTTTATGTTGAGACTATGTTTGGTTGCAATGAAGGTAAGGCTGTTTGTTATTGGTCTGGTGATGGTGATAATTATATCCAGTTTTTTGATACCAATAATGAAGATGGGATTCATACTCAGAGGTTGGACCTTGCTGACGGGGAGCATAATTATTATGTGAAGTGTGTTGATGAGGGCGGGAACTTGGTTACTGAAGCTGCTGAATTTGAAGTTGATATTGATACTAATCCTCCTATGATTGCTCGGGTTTATGAAGAGGGTGATATGTTGAAGATTGTGACGATTCGGGATAGTGAGTGCTCGTATTCTTTTGATGATTGTGTTTTCTCGTTCGACCAGGGTACTGAGATGCCTTATGGGAACACGACTATTCATGTTGCGGAGTGGAATGAGGATAAGACTTATTATATCAAGTGTCGGGATGAGTTTTTGAATGAGGGTGCTGAGTGTTCTATTGTTGTTCGGCCTACTGATAATTTTTTGTAGGGTTATTATTAAACAGTTTTATAAAATCTGTTTTGTTTTGTGATATATGAAGAACGCGGGGTATTCTAAGAATGGGCAGGTAACTCTTTTTGTTATCTTTGGGGCTATGATTGTATTGAGTATTTTATTTTTGGTTTATTTTGGCGGAAGTGGAGAAGATACATCTAATGTTTCGCCCAAGCGTACTTCTGGGGTTAATGGAGACGTGGTCAGTCTCTTGGAAAGTTGTCTTGATATTGAGAGTGAAAATGGATTGAGGCTGATGGCTTCTTTTGGAACTTATCTTGAGAAAAATGAATCCATAATAGTTGAGGATGTGGAAGTTAATTATCTTTATTATGATGAGGAGAATAAGCTTGAGGATATCGAAGATGTTCAGTCTAGGTTGACGGAATTTCTTAATAAAAGCCTGGTCACATGTCTTGATGATTTTTCGGATTTAAAGAAGAGGAGATACGGGGTCCATTTGGATAAACTTGATGCGACTTCTAAGTTTATAGGCAGTGATGTTATTTTTTATTTAAATTATTCTGTTGTTTTGGAGAAGAATAATATTTCTAAGAATTTTGAGAGTAGATATGTCAATATCATTGATGTGAATTTTTTGAAGTATTATGAGGCTATTGATAACATATTGGATATGCGTGAAATGTATCCAAATCTTGTTGATATGTATTTGTTGGCAGACCAAGGATTAAATATTTCTTTTACTCAGCAAGAAGATTCTATTATTTATATTTTGGAAGATGAAAATTCTAGTCTTCCCTATGAAGAAGATTACTTGATGCTTTTTGCCGTAGAATTAGGAGGAGATAATGAAGTCATCTGATGTGGGAATTTTTGTAACTCTTATCTTAATTTTGTCTATTTTTATTGTTAGCGCTAATCCCTATATCACTTTGGGAATGAAAGGTATACAGGCTATGAGTCCTCAAGCTGCGAGTATAATTGGGCAGGCTATGTGTGTTAGTAATCCTATGTCTTGTGCGGTTAGTTGGGGACAGGGTCAAGTTCTTGGTGAGCTAGCCAAGGCTTCTCCTGAAATTGGGCAGGCTGTCAATATGTATAATCAGGTAGATGGATATGTTGGTGCCGGTGCTGAAATAACTTCGGAGATGGAGATTGGGAAGAATGGTGGACTTGAGAGCGGAGAGATTAAATTTGGGAGTGAAAGGCAAGAATTTGGAAATATGATTGGGGATGATTTGGAAGCTGGGGATATTTCTGGGAGTGGGATTAGTTTGGATAAAGCTGATGGAATTTCTAGTGTGACTTTTGAAGACGGGGGAGAGATGGAGGTTAAGGGTGATAAGTTTGAAAACATTCAAGAGGGTGGAGAGATGGAACTTGATTCTGATGGAAATGTGAAGTCGGCGGATTTAACTTCTAGTGAAGCTACGTCGTTTACTTTTGATGGGGAGACAGTTAGTGTTCCTGAGGGTACTCGAGTAACTTATGAGAATGGGGAGATTTCTATCCATGGTAAAGATAAGAGTTTTTCTTATTCTAGCGGAGAGGGCGATTCTATGGTTGATTATGGTGACATTGAAATTAAAGGAGAAGGTATTTCTATTTCTGGAGGAGAAACTGGGCAGATTATTTCGGGTGAATTCTCTAATAATGGTATTAATTTTGATGGAACGGTTCGACTTGATGGAGAGGGGTCTTATTCTTTAATGGGAAGTGAAACTATTGCTACTCTGCCCGATGGAGGAGAAATTATTGGAGGCGGGGGATCTAGGATTTGGACTAGTGAGGTAATTACTATTGGAGGAGTTGGTAATGAATATGACGGGCTGCTTTCATCTAGTTATGGAAGTGATGTCTCGTATATGTATTATGACCCCTATAGCGGGCTGAATACTGTTAGATTAACCACTCCTGCTCTTTCTTATGGGAATTATAATTTGAAAACTGTTAACTTAATGGGTGGTGCTATGTCCACTACAGCTAATATTCCATTGAGTCTTGATTATAGTGGCATGTCTGTCTCAGATATGATGTATTTTGAATCTGGTGGTGTTAGTGTTGTGAGTAGTAGTTCTGGAGGCTTGTTTAATCGTTTGGATGGAATGCGTACATTTAATATTGCTGGCGAACATATTTTGAAAGTAACTCCTGGATTTGGAAGTGTTCAATCTGTCCAATTTGATCTCTCTTTTTGATTATTATTGAATAGTTTTATAAAATGTGATGAGTTTGAATTGAAATGGAGAGTGTGATTCTAAAACGTGGTCAGCAAGCTGTAGGCATGTCCTTTGGAATGATCTTTGCGATTTTTTTGATTATAGTGTTTATTGTTATTGCTGGGATTGCTGTTAAATCTTTTATTAGCATTGGAGACAGTGCTCGAGTTGGGATGTTTTATAGTGATTTGCAGCAGGCGATTGATTATGCTGTTCAGAGTCAGGAGAGTGATAGTGATTTTGATATAAGTTTGCCTTCGGGAATTGAGAAGGTTTGTTTTGGGGATTTGTCCGAGAGGATTAGTAATCCCGGGGAGGATTATGATTTGATAAGAGATTTTGATTTTTATGAAGAGGCTAATATCTTCTTGGTTCCGCCACAAGAGGCTAGTGGGATGGAATGGGAGACTATTGAGAGGATTAATGTGACTAAGATTATTGCTGTTCAGAATCCTTATTGTGTTGATGTTGATAATGGGTTGAAGATTAAGAAAGAGTTTTATGATAGGTTTGCCGTGGTTGAGTAGGTCAATAAAAATATAAAGAGTATTTCTTATGATATATAATGAAAAGGGGCCAGTTTAGTTTTGTTTGGATTTTTGCCATACTTGCTGGTGGTGCTATTTTGGCCTTGGCGATTTATGGGGCCGTGCAAGCGGGGGGGACTTTGAGACATGTGAGTGATAGTGAAGCTGCTAAGAATTTTGCTATTTTGACTGATCCTTTACATGCTGGCTTTGCGGAAGGGTCTTTTGGAAAGATTTCTTTTCGACAAGAAACTCGATTGAATAACTTTTGTTTTAATGATGGGAAATTTGGGGCAAATGAGTTGTCTGTCGCGACGCGAAGTGGGGTTGGTGAGGAATGGATTTTACCCGGAGAGCCGACTTCTGTTTATAATAAATATATATTTTCTAAAGGAGAAAACGTGGGATTCGATTATGGTGTTTTTTCTAAACCGTTCGAGTTTCCGTATGAGGTTAGTGATTTAATTTTTTTGATGGATGGGGAATATTGTTTTTTGAATGCGCCGGAAGTTGTTGAGAATGAAGTTTTAGACTTGGGAATTGATAATATTCTTTTTGGCAATTGTAGTTCTGAGATAGAGCGGGTTTGTTTTGGCAGTGGAGAGGATTGTGATTCTATTGTTTATGGTTCGTGTTCTGGTGGTTGTGATTCTATCTATGATGAGGGTGTTGTTTCTAAGGCCTCGGGGGAGTTGAGGTATGTTGGGAACTTGATGTGGGGTGCGATTTTTTCTGATAATGGCGTTTATGAATGTAATGTTGAGAGGTTGATGTATCGGACAAAGAGTATTGCAGATGTTTTTGCTTCTAAGACTGATTTGATGGATGCTCGAGATTGTGGAACTAATTTGAAAGGGGATTTGATTGTTTGGGGTGGTTTGGCTGGGAACGCTACGAGTGGGGATTTGACTTCGTTGGCAAATATTGCTGAGACTATGGATAGGAAGAATAATTTGGAGGACTGTAAGATATGGTGAGAGAGCGGGGACAGATGAAGATTATGCAGATGTTATTTATGATAGTGGGAGTGTTCTTCTTTTTTGTTTTGGCTGGATTGTTTTTTTTGGGTATTATGTTTAAGGATGTTAGAGGTGGGGCAGATGAGCTAGCTAGAGAACAGGCTATTTCTTCATTAGAGATTCTTGCTGCTATGCCTGAGCTTAGTTATGGAGATAGAGAGGCTATGAGTCTTGATGAGGATAAGCTTCGGGTTATGGTCGAGGGATATGGGGCTAGTTATGGAAATTTTTGGCCGATTGCCTCTTTGGAAGTTTACAAAATTTATCCTGCTTTTGACAGTGTGGTTCCTTGTCCTGCTGCTAATTGTAATTATTATAATATTTATACCGATCCTCGGTACGAGAACCTGCAAGTAGGTGATTCTGGTCAGGGGAATATTGAAAAAGTTTCTTCCTATGTTTCTATTTGTAAACGGATTAGGGAACTTGGATCTGTTTATGATAGATGTGAGGTTGGGAAGATTGTTGTTGGGATGGAGGAAATTAGTGAGGTGGGGGAATGAAATTGAAAGATAGGGGACAGCAGGAAATTGTAGGGTTTGTTTTGATTGTGGTCGTTGTAATGGTTGCGTTAATGGTTTTTCTGATTATTTCGGTTCGAGACTCTGGAGAGGATGTTGATAGTGTTGGGGTTGCGAATATGCTTGATGTTTTGATAAAGACTACTAGTGATTGCGCTGTTGTTGCTGAACCTAAGTATGATTCTTTTGAGGATTTGTTTAAGAGTTGTTATGATGATGAATCGTGTAGTAATTTGGAGAGGTCTGCTTGTGAATATTTGAATGAGAGCTTGGGAGTGGTAGTTTCTTCGATGGTTAAGAGTGAGGCTATGATTGGAGCTTGGGAAGTTGATTTTTCTGTTCGGGACGGTAAAGGCATTTTGAAATGGGATGAAGGAAATTGTACAGGAAGTTTTAGTGGTGCGTCAAGAACTATTGTTTCTGGAGGAAGAAGTTTAGTTGTTCGTATGAGAGCTTGTTATATTTAGATGTCTATTATTATTTGAAGCTTGTCTATTGTTAAAACGGGCATTAGAGACTCGCGCTTTCCTGTTTTTTCTGAATGAAACTCTATAAATCCAAATCTTTCTAGAACTCTGATATCTTCTCTTACTGATTTAAAATCTCTACCTAATAGTTTTGCCAGAGCATATATGGATCTTGGGTTTTTCGTTTTTAGGGCATAAAGAATTCGGGACTTTTCGTTTGATAATAGATTTCTGAGTAATTTCACATCCGAAAAATCATGAGTTTTCTTTTCTCCAATTAACTTTGAAACAAAGTTTTCCTTGCCTACATTTATGTCTACATATCTGATTTTTGTCCTTGTTTTTTGCGCCATTATTATATATGGTAAGTTTATTTAGATATATAAATCTTATGTTTTCCATATAGGGGTGAATTTATACCACATATATTGAAATGTGAAAAATGACTGTCAATAGATTTTTTCTCAATGTGTTGTTTTTCGATGTGATAACGAAAACTTTATAAGTAAACTAGCTAAAACCATATATTTTTGATGATTCTCGACGCTAACTCAACGATAAGCTTTATATAGGGAAAATGAGTCTTCTATTTAGCGTTATTGTTAATCAATAATGCATTGACTAGTCAGTGTACATATAGGGACCCCTAGTAATGACAACTTATAACGCTCCCTAAGTTATAAGACCTTGCCAGACTGTTAGAAAAAGTTGAACTCGGAAACCCGAGGCCTTGAAGAAGGCGGCTAAACTAATAGTGCTGAAAGGAGGTTTAAAAAATAATGAAAAAAATATTTAGAAAAGCTATGAATATCGCAGGAAGTGTTGCTTTAATTGGTGCTACTGTTGGTATGGCTGCTGCTGCATCCTACCCAGAACCTTTTACAAGTAATACTGCTATTGTTGTTGGCTCTGGTGCTGGAGTAGCTGTCTCTGACGGGATTGCTGCTTCTGAAGTTGCTTCCTATTTGGATGCTGCTGCTGCTGGTTCATCTAGTGTTACCTTAACTGGTGCTACTGGTGAAACTGAAGATGAAGTTGTTCTTGGTGGAGCTATTAATGCTACAGGAAAACTTGCTGGTGCTACTTTAACAGATAGTAAAATCGATTCCTTACTTGATACAAAATTGAATTGGGATGACGGTGGTGCTTCTGGTGCTGATGACTATAATATCCATGAAGAAATTCTTCTTGGTACAATGGCTATCCACACTACTTTTAACGATAATGATTTTGAAGAAATATTAGCTATGACTAATGATAAGCAATTAGAGTACAGATATGTATTTGATGACGCTTTCAATGTAAGTGCGGATTGGGGCGATACAGCTGACGATCTTTACTTGACAATTCTTGGAAAATCATACGAAGTTAGTTCTATGACTGCTTCTACGATTACTGTAGTTACTTCTGAGGAAGTTTCTCTAGCAATTGGAGAATCTGTTACTATTGACGGAGAGACATTTACTGTAGATGATATCTTTAGTGGTGATGTTCAAGTTAACGGCGAAATGATATCTACTAGTTCTACTAAGAAGATTGATGGATTGAAGGTTAGGGTTAAGAGTATAGGATACCATTCTAACTCTCCTGAGCTAAGTAAAACAATTCTTCAAATCGGACCTGAAATCTCTAAAACATATAGTGATGGAGAAGAATATATCGGTGAAGATGAAGATGACCCAACTTGGGTTTGGCATTTAGACTCTTTGGATTTTGCTGCCGGATACATTGGTGTTAAGTATAATCAGAAGGAAACTAGAGATACTGACGACGTAGTTTACGAAGGTGGTAGTTACTTACTACCTGAGAACTTCGGTGAAGTTAGTTTCGATGGTACAACTGATGTAACATACGAAGATTTCAAGATTTATTTCGATGATTCTGAGGATCTTTGGAATAATACTGATTTGACTTCAACTGCACAGACTTTAGATGCTCCTGTTTTGATTATCGAGTCTGTTGATGGCACAAAAGATGCTATTAAATTGACTACTGGTTCTCAAGAGACATCTAAGATGTACTTAATGTGGGCTGATAACGATGAGGAAACACAGGGAACACAAGCTAATGCTTCTTTGGAAGTATTCTATAGCGATGTAGATGGAACTATTCAAGATTCTATCCGACCTAGATTCTCTGTAGCTTACCCTACTGTGGCTGCTAGTGGAAACGCTATCGCTCAGGCTGACCTTGGTGATTTGATTGTAGGAGATACAGTTATCGCTATGAACGCTTCTGTTGTTGCTGGTAACTTACAAGTTATCTTTACAGATACTGGAGCTGGCCAATCATTTACTATTGATGTAGGTGGTGAGGTTTTAGCTGAGACTAGTGGTGAATTGAAGTGGTTTGGTGGAGACACTGAAGCTACTGACAAGGAAGACGGTCTTGCTGGTGATATGTTAGTTGCTGCTACCTCTGTTGGTACTTACGACAACGATATTATGACTACAAATGGTCAGATTATCCAGGCTCCTGAGGCTAACTTAGATAATGATGAGGTTATTGTTAGTGTCCCAAGTGATCGTGTTTATGCTAAGGTTTCAGTTGTTGCTGGCGGAGAAGCTAGTGAGAGCGGAGATGCTGGTGTAATGACGGTTGACGATGCTGATGTTGCTACTGTTGCTGGTAAAAATTTAATAGTTGTTGGTGGTTCTGCTATCAACTCTGTTGCTGCTGAATTACTTGGAGGTGCTCTAAGTGAAGATGCTTTTACTGCTAGTACAGGTATAGCTGCTGGTGAGTTTTTGATCGAGTCCTTTAGTAGGGCTGGAAAGACTGCTCTATTAGTTGCTGGTTACAATGCTGCTGACACTGAGAAAGCTGTTACTTATTTATTGAATAACGACGTTGATACAACTGTCGGGACTAAAATGAAGGGTACATCTGCTACTGAAGCTGTTGTAGTTACTGCATAAAGTTACAAAATTATGAAGGATTTATTTCCTTCTTTTTTTCTTTTTTTTCTTTTTTTTCAAAACGAAACGAATGTTTCGTGGAATTGCATAGTAAGGTTTATATTTGATAAGTTACTTTTTTTATCATGAGAAGGATTAAGAGTATTGCTGATATCGAGAGGGCGCGAAGGAGAAATAATATTATTATGGGGGTTGTTATGATTCTTTTATTGGTTGTTTCTACTGCCGGATATTCTTTGATGAGTGCCGATAAAGATAGTGGGAATATTGTTGAAGAAAAGGGTTTTGAATTTGTTAGGGATGCTGGAATGTGGAAGTTAATTTTTAGTGGTGCACGCGCCGGTGCACCCTCTGAAGAGGGCAAAATTTTTGCATTTCAATATTTGCCTTCTCAGCTTGAAGATATTGATGTGAATGTGTCTATTGAATTTGGTGATTATGCTGGAAATGCTTTATATTTTGTAAAAGCCAATGAAGGCACTGGTGAAATCTTGAATAATTTAGGTGGATATATTTTAAGATATCAGGAGGCATGTCTTGGTAATGAAACAACCTGCGAGGGCAATTTGCCACTTAAGGACTGTGATTCCAACTTGATTATTTTTAATTCTGGAAACACAACAAAAGTTTATGGTGACGAAAATTGTGTTTTTATAGAAGGAGATTCTATAAAAGGGGTTGATGCGTTTTTGTATGATATATTGGGGATATAATAGATAATATTTAAAAAGTATTTGATTGTAAAAATAAGAAAATGGTAAAGAAAAAAAATGGGAATGTTAAGGAAGAGAAGGTTAAAAAAAATGTTAGGGATGGTGAGAACCGGCAGTTGTTTTGGTTTTTTGTTGTTGTTGCAATTATTTTTGCGGGAGTTTTAATTCCGTATTTTTGGGTTGAAAACTCGAAGAGCTTTGAGTTTGCTGGTGCGGAATGGGCTGTTGAAAATTATGACTATTTGAAAATTTTTCATGGGAGATTTCTTTCTTTTGGTAATCCTAACTTGCATTATAATATTTTTTTGAGGATTGACCCTCGTGAAAATGATGTTTCTACAACTGGTGTCTTTAATACTTTCAAATATGGAGGCGTTGTTTCACTTGGACCCGAAATTGAAGAATGTCAAGGTCAAATGATTAGAGGTATTTTTGACCTGAGTGCATTTTTAAGACAGGGTGTTGGTGTCCAGGTTCTTGAGAGTGGTTCAACTGATGAATTTATTGCGGTTGAACAAGATAAGCGTTTTGCCACCTGTAAAACTGTACTCGATAGGACTTTAGTTATTGTTGATTTGGGCGAAGAAGCTAAGGTTATGAAGGATGAAAAAAATCCTTATTGTTATACAATTATAGCAGAGAATTGCGATGATCTTTCTAGTATTGAAAAATTTATGGTAAAATCTGTTCAGGATTTTGGCGCAACTAGATAATTTATTTTATTAGAGATTTTATATATCTGAAATCTGAATATATTGGAATTGATTTTATTTTGTATATTTTTATTGTAATGAAATATGCAACGAGAACGAATACAATTGATACCATGTGCCATAATATCCAATGAAGTGTCTCGAAGTATGGCTTGCCTATAAAAGGGATTAGAAATAATATTCTTGCTATATTAAATAAAAAAAGAATTGCTGTTGCGGTTAGAGCTGCATATATTCTAGTTTTTGGTTTTATATCTAGAATAGAAAAAATTAATACTATAAGGAGGAAAAATGCCGATGCTGCAATGCAGGACGAGGCGATTTCTATTGTTGCGTTTTTTGTGTGTATTATACTCCCTGTCAATGACGTTGGTGTAAAAATGTTTAGAATTAAATTTGTGACATGTATTGTTAGTGGTGTTAATATCTTATATAAAATATAAAAATTACCTAACCCTATTATAATGATTGCTAGATATCTTGTAAAAATTTTAAATATCTTTTTTTCCTGTTTATTCATTTTTTTAAAAATGAAAACCACTTAAAAAACCTTATTGAAAATTAAAATTCTTGCTTTCTCGGCCTTCTTGCTATCTTTATTAATAGAACAAAGAAAATTATAATCAATAGTACAACTATTCCTACGATTAAATAGAATGTCATATCGCTGATTCCTTTAATGATAGTTGGCTCTCCTTCGATGTTTACAGATACTGATTGAGAAGATACTTCTCCATCTATGACTGTTTCTATTTTGAATGATTGTAATCCTGAAGACGTTGGTGTCATTTTAATCATTACTTCTTGGAATTCTCCTTTTTTGATTGAAGCTGTTTGGGGAGTTGCGCTTACTAAACTTGCCCATGCTTCAAATCCTGATACTGAAATTATGAAATCGTTTTCCTCTCCATTATTTGTAACTAATGCTTTTACTGTTAATTCTTTACCTATTTCTGTTATTGATTCCAGGCTTGCTGATATTGTTGGCGATGGTACGCTACAAGATAATACCTCTAGAAGCACTGAGAAATCATCCCCTTCGTCTTCTGAGCTTTCTCCATAGGCTAGTAGTTCATCTAATTCATCTTCATCCTTGTCATAGTCATAGTATGTGTATATCCTTAATTCATTAGTAGTTCTTGGAACTTCTTCTGGTACTGATATAAAGAATGAAACTTCTTTGCCTTTTCCATCCCTTAGATTGTCAATTACTGCTTTTTCGGAAATTTTTAATGCCGTGTTTTCAAGTATTACTAATACTTTGTCTTCATCATTACTTCCTGTATTATAAACCATGAACTTTACTTCTACATTTTCTTCTCCACATGTAGCCTGTACTCTTTCTAAGTTTCTTTTTGTAATTACTGTTGCTCCATCGCTTCCTTGTATTTTGAATTCAAAATACGTTTCAGCAGAATCTGTGAAATCATTTGATGTTGATGCACATTCGTTATCTTCGTTTCCATCTTCGAATGCTCTTACAAATATCTTATAATCACCTTCGCTTAAATCTATTGGTAATTCTCCGATTTTAAATGTGGCAATTTCTTCATCGTCGTCATTGATTCTTCCTAAGTCTACTGTGTCATCATCTAAGTCCATGTCTTTTCTTGTTATTGTGTTATCATTATCATCTTTTATTAGAATTTCTACCATAACATCGTTAATATTATCATCTCCTGTATTTTCAACTGTAACTTCGATTTCGATTTCGTCTAAATATTCCCATTCTTCATCGTCGCCTTGTCCATTGTTTATTACTTCGAATCCTGATATTTCCAAATCTCCCTTTTCTCCGGAAAATTCTTCACAAAATGAAACTCCTGGAGTTACAACTGGAGTTGAACTTGTATAATTTGCTGTTGAATATGGGTGAAAACTTGCTATTTTTGTAGCACCGTTATATGCGTCTAAATCTACTTTATGATCTGCAGTTCCATTAAATCCTGCTGGGATTGAATATGTTATTGAATATGCTTTTGATGTTGCGTTTGCAAGTGTATCGTTTGCAGGAACTGTTGCTGTTATTCCGGAAGTTGCTGCAGTGTCTGCCCAACTTAAATTGATTGCTGTTCCATTATTATTTGTTACATTTACCTTTACTATATGTGTTGAACCTGGAGTTACCGGATTTGGTAGCTCTTGTGTTGTTGTTACTTTAATTCCATCTTGTGTAGAAGTATAAGCTGATGTCAAACCTAAGGTCAATAGTAAGACTGCCAAAATTCCTAAAATTGCGAGTACTTTTTTTGCCATGTTGTAATTTTACAATTACTACACTTTATAAAGGTTTCGATTTTGTTCAGATTTATATTATTTAAAGTCTTGACCAATCGTAAAGTTTAAATATACTGTTGTCGTCGGTAATTTTATGGTTAAGTCTAAAGAAAATTTGTGGGGCGCTTATGCTTTTTTAATTGGAGTTGTCTTGGCTGTGATTTTTGGCATATTTAATAAATCTTTAGAGCAGGCTGGGGGAATGTTTTACACCGCATTAATTCTAATTGGATTGTTAGTTGGAATTATGAATACTAGTGACCGGGACTCTGCGACTTTTCTTATTGCGAGCTTGTCCCTTGTAATTGTTGGTTCGCTTGGAATGGAGCCTTTGAAATATATTGCTCTTGATAATTATGTTGTAACTTCTCTTCGAAATGTTTTGGGGAGCCTGCTGGTTCTATTTGTTCCTGTAACAATTGTTGTTGCGTTGAAGAGTGTTTTTGCGATGGCTAGAATCTAGATTCTTTATTATAGAAATTCTAAGATATCTTGAAGATTTGCAATTCTCGGATCATCTCTTGCTAGTCCGAAGCATGCGGTATTTATCCAGATTTGTATTTGTGAAAAATTTTCGAACTCTTGTGTATTAATATTGTTTGCTTCGAAGATATATACTTTTTTATTGAGTTTTTCTATTCGTGCCTTTAATTTATTAACTTGATTGTGATACCCTTTCAGGGCACGAGAACCTCTGCCGAGGTGTTGTCCTTGTTTTGTTGATAGAATTAATGCTACCGTTTCAGAGAGTAAGAATTTTTTTTGTTTTGCTAAAGTTCTTTTGTTTTGAGTATCTATTTCTTTTTGAGTTATTTTTTCTAAAGTTTGTCCTGAAAAGATGTGGATTGGTTTTTGTATCTGAATTGCATTATTGATTGCATGGAATTTGCCGTCGGTGATTATGAGTATTTCATCTGCTTCTTTATCTAGGGCTGTTGAATTGCAACCTAGAATGTGAGCTTTATGGTGGGCTCCTTGTTTTATTGTGACTTTTTTATTTAGGGACTCTAGATATGCTTTGATTTTTGGAACCAGATTTATATACTGGATTGTTGCTGCTACAGAAATAGTTTTTCCCTTTATTGAATCTAAGAGTTTTAGATCTATATATGAATCTTTGAACTTTCGCTTTGTTTCTATAAATAGGGTTTTCATTGTATAATGTAGGAAAAGTGGTTTTTAAGTTATTAGAATCGTTCGATGTCGTTAGATCTTGGCTGCTTAACTTCAGTCACGCCTTTTTGGATATCAAAAACTTTTGAAGGTGTTGCTATGATTGTGCTCTCTCCGAATCCTGCGATTTTGCCGTCTAATGCTTCGACTGTTTTCTTGATTTTGGATATTGCTCTTTTCAATTCTATTACATCTTTTGATTTTAGAACTTTTATGTCAATTACTGCTATTGTATATCCTTCACGTAGGGAGTTTAGCACTGGAGTTATATCTTCGTAAACTTTCAAATTGAATGTTTTTATTAGAACTTTAGAGTCGGACTTTTCTTGCTCTAGGTCTATTTCTATGAAATCTGGAGAGAACTCCTCTTCACTTCCTAATATTTTTTTGAATGGATTGAATGCCATAATGTAATTTGGTGATGTTTGGTATTTAAATATTTATGTGACAGAGTGTCATTCCCAACATATATTTGACATAAAGAGAATGGTGAGTTTTGTTGTGTCGCTAGAATTTATCCTTGTATTTTTTTCATTACTTCTTCTCGGATGGATTCAATTTTTTGGGAAAATTCTTTTTCTTGTTCATTAATTGCATTCATCCTTGTATCCAAAAGTCTCTTCTTGTTTTTCATATCTTCTAAAATTTCTTCTTTTGTCGCCTTAATTACTACTTGGTTTCCAATTATTCTAGATACTTCTCCAGAAGTTTTCTCGACTTCCTTAATTATAAGATCTGTTTCATTTGACTCCATAGAAAAGGCATTCTTCTGCATTAGAAGTTGTTGGAATGATTGCTCCATCATTTGAAGTTGTTGAATTTGCTGTTGTGTCTCTGCATCTAGGTTTGCTAAAGGATCTGCGTGGTTATGTGATGAGTCGTTGCATTCTTCTTCCATTTTAATCTGTAGTTATTGTTTTCATTTTAGTTCGTGGTTTGTAAAATATTTTTGAGCCACACTCTGGGCAAACAAATCGTTTTTTTAACTCTTCCGATTTTAATTTCTTTCCGCACTGAAAACATTTATATCCTGCCATTTTATTTCTTAGTTTTTTGGTTTTTTAAATGATACGTTCCTGAAGCGAATTCTTTGTTGCACTTTTTGCATGACCAAATTGATGTTTTAATTCTTTTAGCGTGTCCTTTACAGAATGGGCATTCTTGTTTGACTCGCTGCTTCCTTTCTACCGCTACAAGCTTCTGTTTTACTTTACCGTAACCTGCTCCAAACCTTCCTGCGCTTCCGATTTTTTTCTTCTTTACTGCCATTTTATTGTTTTTTGGTCTTTGGTTTTTAGTTCTTGCTTTTTAACAAACTGCAAGCAGTTCCAATCTGCTTTCTTGAATTTGAATGGGGCCACGCAGATTTGAACTGCGGTCGCGAAGTCCCAAACCTCGAATCATACCAGGCTAGACCATGGCCCCATAAATTTGAGGTGATTATTTAGTTAATAAAGTTATTTCTTTGCTTCTGGTTCTTTTTCTGTGGTCGCAACTGCCTTTTTCTCTTCCTCAGCGGCCTTTTCTGCGTCTTCTGCTTTCTTAACTTCTTCTTGCTTTTCTGCAATTGTTGTGAAATAATCGTCTAATACTTTTCGTTTCTCTGAGTCTACATCTATTTTTCTTGCATTGATTTCCTCTGCAAACTTTCCTTCATTGATATCTTTCATAATTTCCCTTGTCTCTTTATTTTCTATTAATACACCTAGGGCCTGGCAAGTTCCTACTACTGACTTTACTGTTGCTAAAAAATCATTTGATAGCATTGCATCATGTTTTGCTTTTGCTACTGAGATTACTTGCTCGATTGCGAAATTTCCTACTCTTTGCTTTAATCTTGCGCTTGAAGCTTTCTCTATTCCTAATTCTTTTTTTATTAATTCAGAGGTCGGTGGAGATAAAACTTTGATTGTTACTTCTTTTGTGTCTGCGTTAACTGTTAGATGAACCGGGAGTGTTACTCCTTTGAATTCTTGTGTCGCGCTGTTCACGTCGGATATTACCTTTCCCATATTTACTCCCATTGGCCCTAATTGTTGCGCAACTGCTGGTCCTGGTGACATTTTCCCACCTTCTACTAATAATTTGATTACTACCATTTTAGATTTTTGAAAAGTTGGTTTTTAAAGATTCCTAAGTATCTCTAAAACTGATTATTCTTCGTCCTCAAATTCCTCCCTTCTTATTACCCTTATATTGTCTAATTTTACTGTAACTGGAATTGGTACCGCTGCTCCCAATAGTGAAACTACACATTCATTCTTTGGTTTGTCTACTCTAACTACCTTTGCTTTTTCATTCTTGAATGGTTCAGAGATAATTTCTATTATGTCATTCTTTTCAATTTTGATGTCGGCTGTGACTGGCTCTAGCATTTGTTTTACCTTATCGTATGTTACAGTCTCTCCAATAATTCCTTTAACATATGGGAGATTAAATACCGCATCTTCTGCATGTTTATGATCCGGAGCTTCTAAAAATATGTATCCTCTTAATCCGTGAGGTCTTGCTATTGCATAAATTCCTATTTTCTTCTTATTTACTTTATCAGCTATCATTTCAAGAGCCTTGTCCTCTTTATTTGTTGTAACTTTTACTATATAGATTTGGGATTCGAATTCTCTTTTCGGTTTCTCTACCTCTTCCTTAACTGGTTCTGGTATTGGTTCTGGTGTTGATTCTTCTTCTGGCACTAGTGACGAGGAACTTGCTCCTTTTATTTTTGGTGCGAAACTTTCAGTTGCATTGCTATCGTCCTCATCTGAGAGGTAGTCGAACTCGTCATTATATCCTATTGCCATGATTTCTTTCTCTTTAGAAAGTCGCGTTACACGAGTACCCTTCGGGCAAAATTTCTCTTCTGTCCATTCGGCATACCTCTGTTGAGGTGAAGTAGAGAAACTTCTTTTCCAAAACTGCGTTTTGATTTAATTCCATATTTGTTTACACTAATTCAAAAAAATCTAAGAACTAGATAGATTTAGTAGAAATTTTTGATTTTTAAATATTTGGGTTTTTGATTATCTGATATTATGCTATTGTTTTGATAATAATTGATATTAGAAAGCCTAGCGCGCCTATTACCAGAAGCCCAATTGCTGAAACTTTTGAAATTGTTTTAAATTCTTCCATCGTTGGTTTTTTTAGAAGTCGCCATACTCGGAGGTATTTGTGATATTGGGTTGATATTTTTCTTGAAAGTTTTTTTACCATGTAGTTAGATAAGTTGTTGGTTTTTAAAAACTTCGGATTGATTATTCTTCGAAGAATTGAATTCCCAATTCGCCTTCCATGTCTTTTCTCCTTGTTTCCTCAATTGGGAGTCGTTCTCCTGATATCTGTGGGGACTTGACTCCTGTTATTACTACCATTACTTTGATTGATTTTTCTAGGTCTTTGCTAATTTGTGCTCCTGATATTAGTTTTGCGTCTGGGGAAAGCTGTTCTCCTATCTTTTGTACGACTAACTTATATTCTTCCAAGGAAAGGTCCGTTCCTCCGATTACGTTTACTAAGGCTCCTGATGCGTTTTTGATGTCGACATCTAGGAGCGGATTATTTAGTGCCTTGTCCACCGCCTCTGAGGCTCTGTCATTTGAATCTGACTCTCCCATGCCTATTAGGGAAACGCCGCCGTTCGCCATGATTGCCTTAATATCTGCGAAATCTAGATTTACTAATCCTGAGGACGTTACTAGTTCTGTTATTCCCTTTACTGCGTTTGTTAGGATTTCGTCTGCAACTTTGAATGCTGTTGGTAGGGGTAGGTCTGGCGCTAAGTCTAATAGTTTATCGTTTGGTATTACAATAAGGGTGTCAACTATTCCTTCCATTCTTTCGAGACCTTCCATTGCGTTTTCTATTCTCTTTGCTCCTTCAACTGTGAAAGGTAAGGTTACTACTCCTATTACTAAAGCTCCTTGTTTTTTTGCCATTTCTGCTACGACTGGTGCCGCGCCTGTTCCGGTTCCGCCTCCAAGTCCACATGTTACGAAAACTAAATCTGATTCTGAAATTTTTTTCTTGATATCTTGAGCTTGTTCTTTTGCGGCTTCTGCTCCGATTCTGGGGTTTGACCCTGCACCTAGTCCTTTCGAAATTTCTCGACCTATCAAAACCTTGTGATCTGCATTTGCGTAGAGTAAATCCTGTGCGTCTGTGTTTATTGCTATTATTTCTCCACCTTTGATTCCAATCTCTCGCATACGAGAAGTTGTGTTTCCGCCTCCGCCTCCGATTCCTATTACTTTGATTCGAGCGGACTGTTTCTTTAGAATTTGTTCGAGTTCGTGGTCTATCTCTGAGTTGGCGTTTTGATGTGGAATTGATTGCACTACGGGTATATCATCTCTTAGTATATCTTCCATAATAATAGAGGATGAATTTGGGTTTATAATTATTTGTGGGTTAAAGTGGATAGAATCACTTCTCTTTGCGCAATGTATCTTTTGACACTTGAGGCGTCTTTTCCTTTACAAGTTCTGCTTCTATCTTTAATCCTAGAATTTCTTCGAATTTGGGACTTAGTATTTTAATGAATTGTTCTGCTTCCTTTGGAACCTTGAATGTTATTGTTTTATCTTTGACTTCGTAATCGAATACTTGCCTGAAAAGGAAGTCCTGAAGTGCGATGATTTTTTCTTTTTGATCTTCTACTTTTTTGTTTATCCTATATATATATGTTATTTCTTTTCCTGCGAGTGGATTGTTAAAATCCGTTAGTGTTCTGCCTCTGTCTGAGGATAATATTTTTACTATTTGGCCGTCAAGGTTTAGTTGCATTCCTCTTTGTGGATCAATTTTTTGCTCGTGGAAATGTTTTGTTGGGATCATCCTTACTAGCTGCGGATTTCTTTTTCCGAATGCTTCTTCTGGCTTTAAGTTTAAAGTGTAAGATTTATTCTCTTCCTTTCCTATCAAGTCATTATCAAAACCTGTCGGTAACATCTTATGTCCAACTGACATAACCAGTGGCTTAATTCCCTCTGTTTTGAAATCAGCTGCTTTTGCGTCTGCCAAAATATTTGTATCAAATATTTCATTTGTTGAAGTTATTCTTCCTGTGAATTCTATTTCAATGAAGTCGTTTTTTCTTATCATAGATTTGAGAGATTTTTTTGGTTTTTAAGTTTTGGGGAAGCTTGCTTGGCAAAGTTTTATAAAAGAAATGAAATAATGTTTATTATGGTTGCTAGAGTTATTAATGCTACGGAAATGAGGGTGAATACTTTCATTATAATTGACGGTGTTGCGCATCAAGTGAAGAAAATGGATGTAAGTAAGACCGGGAAACATGGGCATGCGAAGGTTCGATTTGAGGCTGTAAATATTTTTAGTGGTAAGAAAAAAGTTGGTGTTATTCCTGGACACGATAAGTTTGAGGTTCCGATGATTGATAAGAGGAATGGGCAAGTTTTATCGGTACATGGAAATATGGCTAGTATCATGGATTCGGAGAACTTTGAAAATTTAGATCTAGAAATTATGGAAGGTGTTGAGGGAATTGTTGAGGGTGGTAATGTTGAGTATTGGGATATTGAAGGGGATAAGTTATTGAAGCGGGCGCTTTAGAAATTCTGACCAATAGTTTTAAAAAGTAAAATCTTTGTTTCTTGTTATGGCAACTAAAATTCCGGCTGCGCAGAATCGTTTGTATAAGAATGCGTTTGTTTGTAAGGTTTGTAAGCACAAGATGAAAGTCGAGCCTTTGAAGATTATTGGCGGTAAGGTTAGATGTCGGAAGTGTAAAGCTCGGGAATTTCGGCCTGTTCGGAAGAAGTAAGTAAGTAGTTTTTTAAAGTCAGGTCGTGTTTTGTTTCTATGGTGAGTTTTTGGATTTATGATGTCGTGTTTTTGATTCTTTTTAGTCTGGGTGTTTTTTGGTTTTTGAGAAATAGGAAAGAAGAGCTCTCTAAAGATGGATGGATATTTATGTGGCGAACGCAGTTTGGAATTAAGGCTATTAGTTGGTTTACTAAGAAATTTGGTTCGATTCTTGAGAAGATGAAATGGTTGATTGTTGGACTTGGTGTTTTGTTGATGGGAGTTATGATTTGGATGCTTGGGAGGACCGTTTCTATTTATTTGCTCCATCCTGATATTACAAAACTAATTAAGGCTCCTCCTATCGCTCCTCTGATTCCGTATTTTCCGAAGTTGTTTGGAATGGAAAGTTTTTTTCCGCCTTTTTATTTTACGTATTTTATTGTGGCGTTGGCTATTGTTGCGATTGCTCATGAGTTTAGTCATGGTATTTTCATGAAGCTGTTTAAGGTTAAGATTAAGTCTACTGGACTTGTCTTTTTGGGACCTTTGCTTGGGGCTTTTGTCGAAGAAGAGAAAAGTGGGTTCCATAAGAAGAGTAAGCTTAATCAGATGACTGTTTTGGGTGCTGGTGTTTTTGCTAATATTTTAATGGCGTTATTGTTTTATTTATTTTATGTTGGATTCTTTTTTGTTAGTTTTACAGCCTCTGGATATATTTTTAATTCGTATGGCGTAGCTTCTATTCCTTCTGCGAATGTGACTGGATATGAAGAGGTTGATGGTTTAACGAAAGTCTTGACTAACAATGAAACTTATTATTTGGACGAAGGACTGGCTTTGCAGCTCGAAGGTGAAATGCCTGAATATTTAATTGCTTATGCAGAGGCTCCTGCTGTTTTGGCGGGAATGAAGGGAGCCATTATCCAGGCTGATGATGTGAAGATTTTGAAGTTTGACGATTTGAGATGGTTTTTGGAAAATAAGAATCCTGGAGATGTTGTTAGATTTGTGACAGAGGATGTTGATGGGGTGGAGGAATATGATATTATGCTTGGTAATCATCCTGATGATTCTAGCAAGGCTTATCTTGGGGTTGGACACAGTGAAGCTAGTCCGCGAGGATTCGTTCAGAAGATTTTAGCAAAGTTTATGGAATTTAAGAAGCCATCTACTTTTTACAAAGCTACTTGGAATAAAGATGCCGCTAACTTTATTTTTGATTTCTTGTGGTGGGTTATGATTATTAATTTGCTTGTTGCTTTATTTAATATGATGCCACTTGGAATGCTCGACGGTGGTAGGTTTTTTTACTTGGGTGTTTGGGGAATTTTTAAATCTGAAAAGATGGCTCGGCTTGCATACGAGGCTGGGACTTATTTGATTTTGTTCATGTTTGCTTTGATGATGTTTTTTTGGTTTATTCGAATTATTTGATAAGTTATTTAAAGGATAGTGTCTTGATATTGTCGAGCTTCGGCTCTAAATTAAATGAGGTGTAAAAAATATGGCTTTACCAACAACTCCAAAGCAGTGTGTAATTAAGATTCGATCTCTTAAGAAGCAAGTAGCTGCTATGGAAATGAGGAAGAAGAAACTTGCTGTGGCTGCTAATAAGAAGACAAAGAAGAAAGTTGTCAAGAAGAAGGTAGTTAAGAAGAAGGTAGTTAAGAAGAAGGTTTCTCGTAAGAAAAAGAAGAGATAAACTTCTTTATTTTTATTTTATTTTTTATTGATTAATTTTATAAGGTGCAAAGGAGTTTTGCTTTTATGGCTAGAAAAAACCCGAAACGCAGGGCTTGTGTTGATAGTGTTAGGGATAAGTTGGCTAAGATGAATTATGGGCTTGTGGGGAAAACTAGTGCTGTTCAAATTTGTCGGTGGACGAAGAATAGTTTACGGGGGGACCGAGGGTGTTGGAAGGAAAAGTTTTATGGGATTAGTTCTAGTGGTTGTGTTCAGATGAGTCCCTCGGTTATGTGGTGTGAGAATAAGTGTTTGCATTGTTGGCGACCGATTGAGATGAATCTTGGGACTGAATTGCCTGTGGTTGATGACCCTGTCCAGATATTGGATGGAATTATTGTTAAGAGGCGTAAAATGTTACAGGGGATGAAGGGTAACGAGGATGTTGATAGGGATAAATTTGATAAGAATATTGAACCTAAACTTTTTACGATGAGTCTTAGTGGAGAGGCCACGCTTTATCCTAGGCTTGGGGAGATGTTTGCGGAGATTCGTCGACGTGGGGCTGTTTCTTTTTTGGTAACTAATGGGCTTAATCCTTCTGCTCTTCGTGATTTAAAGGAAACTGGTTTGCCTACTCAACTTGTTATTTCTTGTAATGCTCCTAATGAGGAATTATTTTTGAGGTGGCATCGGTCTTCTGTTCGGGATGCTTGGATTAAGTTTGGAGAAAGTTTGGATGTGATGAAAAGTTTGAAGGGTGCGACTAGGAGAGTTGTAAGGTTGACGCTTGTTAAGGCTGGGACTGAAGGTGAGTTTGGTTCTATGACTAATATGTCGAAAGTGAATTTGGATGAGTATGTGGAGTTGATTAAGCGTGCGGAGCCTGATTTTGTTCATGTTAAGGGATATAAGGCTGTTGGGTTTGCGAAGGAGAGGATGGGGTATAATAATCAGGTTTGGCATGAGGAGGTTTTGTCTTTTAGTAAGAGAATTTGTAAGAAGTTGGGGTCCACGTCTGGACATGACTCTAGTGAGCCTGATTTTGAGGTTGGAGCTGAAGATGATCGGAGTTGTGTTGTGGCTTTGAAGAGGATTGGGGTTGAGATGGATATTGAGGAGGTTTAATATTTAAGGATACACACCTTGTTTTTTCATATAAGCATGAAAGACAAATCCTAAGTAACATGCAGATTTTTCTAAATCTAACTCCGAATTTTTTTGACCTAAGGCGTCTAAATTCCCTGGGCAAAGATTCCATATTAAAGTTTGTCCAGAGGGTGTCAGAATCGGAATACAGTTTTTTTGCCCTTTTTCATAAATTACCCTAAACCCCTCTTCTTCTAGTTCTTCTACTAAGCCCTTGGCTTTAAATGATAATTTATCTGAAAATTTTATAGCCAAACCTTTTTCTTCTTCTGTTGCATCTCTTATTTTGCTAGTCATTTTACAAAAATATTACGCCGTCTTTGGTTAGGGCGGTAAATCGGACTCCGACCGGGAGGTTAAGAAGGGCGGACTGGAGTGCCATATGTTCTTTGCCGTTTCCGGATGCGATTGAGAGAGCTACTTCTAGTCCGTTGAATTTGCCTTTTAGTTTTGAAGAAAATTCTTTTTTGAGTTGGACTAGGTTTTTGTTTGGGTCGAATTCTATGAAGTCGAAGGGTTCTCCGTGGACTGTGAAATCTTTTGCGAAGGGTGGACCGACAACGATTATTTTTTCCCATTCGCCTTTTTGGATTAGGCCGGAGATTTGTCCCCAGGTTCCTTTGCCGGTTGATAAGAGTGCTATTAGTTCCATAGTATATGAAATTGGATTTGTTATTTAAGGATTGTTGTGATTGGCTTCATTAATTATATATTTATAAAATTTGTAATGGGCCCTTACAATATTGTACCCAAAAGTTATGATTGTTGCACCCATCGCTGTTGCTATTATGGGCTTGGCGCTTTCAATATTTGCTATAAATTCCAATTTTGATAATTCGCATGTTGTTTTGAGTGCTAGTGTTGAAGCGATGCATCCATATACATTAGCTTTCATGTTAGCTTTCTCTAATGCTTCGCTTATGCCTTGAGACATTTCTTTGACTTCTCTAACAACTCCCATTTTATTATTAATGGAATATATTATTTAAAAATTTGTGTGGTTCCTTTTTATTTTTTAGATAGCAACTTTTATAAAGTAAAAATTGGGTTAAAATGTACTACTGTTAGTAGAAGGCGTAAGCCGAACTAAAATTCTAACAGTTTATGTAATATGGAAACAATAAAGGCAATACAGGAACTTAAAAATGAGAAGAAGCGAAAGTTTGATCAGTCGGTTGACTTGATTGTGAATCTGAAGAATTTTGACGTTAGACGAGAAGCCTTGAATACTTTTATTTTTATTCCACATGGGATTGATAAAAAGTTTGCTGCTTTTTTTGCGAAGAGGAATTCCAAGGTTGATACTATTACTGAAGAAGATTATGTTAAGTACAAGGAATTAAAGGACATCAAAAAGTTAGCGAAGAAGTATGATATGTTTTTGGCGGCGGCTCCGATGATGGGTAAGGTTGCTACAAAATTTGGTCGTGTTTTTGGTCCTATGAATAAGATGCCGTCCCCTTTGGCAGGTATTGTTCCGAAAGAAGATGATGTTATGGTTGAAGCTATGCTTGATAAGATGAATAAAAGTGTTCGAGTTAAAAACAAAGAGATGTCTATTAAGGTTAGGGTTGGAAAGGAGAGTATGAGTGATGAGGACTTGAGGGATAATGTCGATGAAGCTATTAAAGAATTGACTAAGAAGCTGCCGAGGGGAGTGGATAATGTTAAGGATGTTTTGGTTAAATTTACAATGACGAAGACTGTTGTTGTGAAGGAGAAAAAATGAATGTTATGCAAGAGACGCATGTTTCAGATATTAAAAAGGCTAAAGTTAAAGAGTTGGCTGCTTTATTGAAGAAAAAGACTGTTATGGTTATTTCTGTTAAGGGCTTGCCTTCTGCTCAGTTTCAAGACATTAAGAAGAAACTTAGAGGGAAAGCTAAGGTTCAGGTTGTTAAGAAAAGTTTGGTTAATTTTGCACTTGACCATGCTGGGGCTAAGGAGTTGAATGATTTGATTCCTTATGTGAGTGATTCTACTGCTATGCTTTTTTCGGATGAGGATGCTTTTGTAATTAGTGGAATTTTGGCTAATGAGAAGAGTCCTGCTAAAGCTAAGGCTGGGCAGATTGCTCCGTTTGATATTGAAGTTAAAGCTGGGCCTACTGAGCTTATTCCTGGACCTGATATTTCTGCCCTTAGTGCTGTTGGTTTGGCGCCTAAGGTTGAGAATGGGAAGATTGCCGTTATGAATGATAAAGTTATTTTGAAGGCGGGGAAAGAAGTTAGTGAGGCTGTTGCTTCGATTATGGCTAAGCTTGATATTATTCCGTTTGAAGTTGGTGTTGAGCCTATTGCTGCTTTTATGGACGGTAAAGTTTATGCTGATATTGTGATTGATGTTGATGCTGTGACTACTGATTTAGAGTATTGTGCTGGGCGAGGGTTTGCTTTTGCTATTGAGATGGGGATTGTTAATCATGAGACACTTGATACTATCTTGGCTACTGCTAATGCTCATGAGGGTGTCGTTAGTAGAGTTATTAGTGGAGAGCCTGAGCCTGTTGTTGTTGCTCCAGTTGAAGAAGAAGTCGTAGAAGCTAAAGAGGAAATAAAGGAGGAGCCTAAGCAAGAGTCTGCCGCTGGTCTTGCTAGCTTGTTTGGATAATGGGTGATGAATTACATAGTATCTATAAAATGAAAGATCTTGAGATTAAGATATGGGACGGTTGGCCTCAAGGGAATCCTCATGCCTATCATGTTGAAACTTTTATAGGCAACTCAAGACATTTTGGTTCTTCTCCCTATGAAGACATAAAAGCTGCTAAGGCTGTTATCACAGGTCTTATTATTGGAAGATGCAATAGCAGAGAAGAAATGGCAAAGCTAATAGGACATGAAGAACCTCATTGGATTGGCGAAAAAACTGATTGGATTGAGAAATTTAGAGTTAATACTGAAGAAGATAAAACTTTGGAGGACACAGAATAAAATGGAATACACATATGCTGCTCTTTTGTTGCACAAGGTTGGCAAGGATATCAACGAAGACAATTTGAAAACTGTTGTTGCTGCTACTGGCGCTGAGGTTGACGAGGCTAAGGTTAAGGTAATGGTTGCGAGTTTGTCTGGCGTAGATATTGCTGATAAGTTGGCTAATGCTAGTGTTGCTGCGGCTCCTGCTGCTGGCGCTGCACCTGCTGCTGACGAAGCACCAAAAGAAGAGAAAAAGAAAGAAGAACCTAAGGCTGATTCGGCTGCTGGTTTGGCTTCGTTGTTCGGATAGATTTAATTTAGGTTAGATTTTGAGATGGCGAGGTCGGAATGGCTTGGCTGTTTTTGTCGAAGGATGGAGTCTGTTTAGTTGGACTGGTTCTTCGGAAAGGATGATGGGGTCGTTTTAGCTTTGTGTGGGGTTTTTGCATCCTTAATTTTTTAGTTATTATAACTTCTTATACGCCCATACCCCGAATCGAACGGGGATGTCCCGGAGGACGTAGGGTTCGAGCCTACTGCGATACCATTACGCGATATGGGCATTGGCACATATCGCGTAGAAAACTTTTAAGTTTTTGTGTCCGAGCTTTTCGAATAAAAGTGACGGTACGCGATACAGGCTTACGCCTTCACCAGGAATCGCCTTCGTGTCATTGAGACACTCGGACACGGAATCGGAGATTCCTGAAGAAAAACTAAAGTTTTTTTTCAAACCTGGAACCAGATTCTATTCCCAATACAAGGACGCCTTCACCAGGAATCGAACCTGGAAGCCTCGAAAGGCCTGGTGTTCAAGACCAGTGCGATACCATTACGCGATGAAGGCTTGGTATTTGAAGAGGGATTTGGTTTTTAAGATTGTCTATAGTTATTCTGCTTGTGTTCGGGGGGGGTGCGATACCTATCGAAAAGTTGCTTTGCAATTTTCGCTACCTTCGCTTCACAGAAGCTCGGACACGAAATCAGAGATTTCTAGAAAAAACCTAAAGGTTTTCTCTAACGCGATGAAGGCAGTAATATTTGAAGATAGATTTGGTTTTTAAGATTGTCTATAATTTAAATTTGTTTGATGGATTAATTTTATAAAGAGTAGTTGTTATTGCTCGTGATGAAAGGTGTGAAAAAGTTGTTGAAAAGAAAAGATGTGGCAATCTTTTTAAGTGTGAGTTTGGTTATTTTATTTACGTGGCTTGTAATGAGTTCGTTTAATAATATTGAAGAAAATATGGAAAATGTAAAAGTAAAACTTGAGACGAATCATGGGGATATTGTGATTGAATTATATGGGGATATGCCCATTACTGCTGGAAACTTTAAGGGACTTGTTGAAGATGGGACTTATGAGAGTGTTATTTTTCATAGGATTATTAATGGGTTTATGATTCAGGGCGGGGATCCTACTGGAACCGGAATGGGTGACCCGAAAATCCCCAGTATTGAAGATGAATTTGTTGCTGGACATTCTAATGTTCGGGGGACTATTTCTATGGCTAATGCTGGACCGAATACTGGGAGCAGTCAATTTTTCATTAACTTGGTTGATAATGTTAATTTGGATTATGATAAGCAGCCGCTGACAAGCAAGCATCCGGTGTTTGGTGAGGTTGTTGAGGGTATGGATGTTGTAGATAAGATTGCTGGAGTTGCTGTTGGCGCTCGTGATAAGCCGGTTGAAGATGTTGTGATTTTAAAGGCTGTGGTTTTGTAATTTGTTTGAATGTTACTTTCTATTAGAAGCTCTTTTTATTCCTCTTTTTGCTATTGAATGAATGAAACCAAATATTATTCCGATTCCAATAAACACATAGAATATTGTGAATATTTTTCCGAGAGAGGTTATTGGAGTGATGTCTCCGTAACCTACGGTTGTTAGTGTTATAACTGAAAAATAAATTGAATCTAGCCATGGCCAATTCTCTATGAATTTGTAAAAAACACTTCCGCCTACTATTGCTAGAATTGTTGACGAGAGTAAAAATGTTAAGCCTGTGTTTTCGTTTTTCATTTGATAGTTATTGGCTCCGATTCTTTTAGAAATTTTAAGGCGTCTCTCATTTTTGTTTTGGATTCTGTGTATAAAGTAAGTAAGCGTTCTCCCTTTTTGACTTTGTCTAGGTGCTTATGGAGATATACTCCTGCAGAAATTGTCTCTGGAGTTCCGAGAATTCGGCATAAATTATTAATCCCCTTATTACTTATCTTAATTATTTTTCCTGATTTGGTGACTCGAATTATTTTTTTGAACTTTGCTAATTTCAGGTTAGACCTTCTTTCTTCAAAATTATTTTTACCATTTTGTGCATTGATTATTTCTTTGAATTTTTCATATGCCTTTCCTGATTCGAGAGCTTCTCTTGCTTTCGTTTGAGAATTTTTTATTCCGCATAATTTTATTAATTCTGCTGCAAGGTAAATTGATTTTTCCTTCAAGTCTTCGGGCCCTTTATTTTGGAAAACTTTTATTATGTCAATCATTTCTAGAACTGGGCCGAATCCATCTCCTATTGGTTGAGTTCCATCTGTATATACAACTTTCATTTTGAGATTGAAACTTTTTCCTATTTTGTGAAATTTTCTTCCTAAACTTTTAGCTGCCTTTTCTGTTTGTATTTTTGCACCTTCTCCGTATGGTATGTCTATCAAGATGTGCTTTGCTCCTGTTGCGATTTTTTTAGACATCACTGAAGCTAAGAGCTGTGGTTCTACATCTAAATTAAGAAGTCTTTCTATTTGTATTATTTTATCATCTGACGGGGCCAGCCCGAGAGAACCTCCCCAAGCTAAACAAGCTTTTTTTTCATTTACTATTTTTATGATTTTTTTCAATGGTAACTCTACATCTGATATTGTTTCTATTACGTCTGCGGTTCCTGAGGCTGATGTTATTGCTCGTGATGAAGTTTTAGGAAGAGTTAGTCCTACGGCTGCACAAATCGCTACTGTTATTGGTGTTGTTCTGTTTCCCGCTACTCCTCCTATGCAATGCTTGTTTGCGGTATATTTTCCTTTGAATTTTAATATTGCTCCTGTTTTCACCATGGCCATTGTTAGGGCAATCGTCTCTTTGAATTTCATTCCATTTAGTTTTTCTGCTGCCGTAAAAAATGCTATTTCTGACTCTGTTATGTTGTTGTGGACAATTTCTGAAATTACCGTATTGAACTCTTTTTGAGAAAGAGTTTTACCTTCTACTTTTTTCTTAATTAAAAGTGATGCTTCTGACATTTCCGAAGAAGACACTTCAACTTTAGTACCTGTTTTTAATTTTAGTATTCTCCCTAATTCATGTGAAATGCCTATTTCACTTTCTTTTACAAGTTTTGGAAAAACGTCTACTTTTGCATAAATTTTTTGACGACCTTTTATTGATATTCTATCATCTACAAAAACATTCATTTTTTTAGCTGTCTTATCATTTAAGAGAACGCTGAGATCCCCTGCATACCAATTAAAATTTTTTAGTTTTAGTTTCACCTTTTACCTCACTGTCTATTGAATAAATCTTTTAGTTTACCTTGCCGGTAGAACTCTATTATTATTAATGTGTATGCTATGATTAAGGGACCTAATACTAATCCTACTAATCCAAAGAACAAGAATCCTCCAATTGTTCCAATTAGGCTCATTGCAACTGGCAAGGTGGATCTTTTTGAAAGAATGTAAGGCCTTAGAATATTGTCGATTGAAGAAACGAATAGTGCTCCGTATAACAGGAGGAAAATACCTGCGAATGTTTGGCCTGTTGCTAGAAGATAGATTGTAGTTGGAAACCAAATAAGCCATGAGCCCAATATTGGAATTATTGATATTAGGGATGCTACAAATGTTAATACCAATGCATTTGGTACACCTAAGAAGAATAGTCCTGCTCCTAGAGCTAAGCCCTGTACGACTCCTATGAATACTTGTCCGAAAATTATTGCGTTCGTTATTCCTCTAAATTCTTGTAAAAATCTTGTCTCTGTCGATTTAGAGAAAGGGGAAAGGGATCTTATATACTCACTTAGTTTTTCGGAATCTCTTGTGGCGAAGTAGAAAGTGAATAAGAAGACCGCGAATTGGAAAATTAAGGATGGTAAATTTATTATGAAATCTTTAAATTGGCTCAAGAAAGATGAAAAGAATTGCCCGATTATGTTATCTAGATTGATTGCGATTGTCGAAGCATTGTTACTCTCCACTAGGTTGTTGATTATCTCTGTTAAATTAAGATTTTGGACAAAGACATAAACTTCGAACATTTGATTTACTACAACTGGTACAAGATAAATTATCGGCACTATAATTAACGCTGATAATATCAATACCAAAAGCGAGGTTGCCACGTTTTCTCTTTTGATTACTTTTTTTATCATTTTATACACTGGGCCGAAAATATAAGCAAAAAGAAGGCCGAAAATTATTGGCATAATAATCGGTTTTAAGATAAGGAATGTTAAGGTGAATATCGCCAGAATAAGAACGGCTACCACCACCCTCTTTATGTCTTTTGATTCTATCATATAAGTTTATGTTTATCTAGCTTATAAATTTAGTGGGAGATTTTATAAAGAGAATTTGTTTGGTGCAGGAATGATTATTAAAAATATTTTTAATGAAGTAATTGACAATGAAGTGCATGTTGCATTTTTAAAATTTGGCCGAGGAAATTATAAGAACAAATATTTAATTGAAGGAAAGCGGCAGGCGAAAAACTGGGCGGTTAAAACTGGGGCCGAGTATGTGAATTTTTTAGTTAAGAAGTGCTTGGAGAGTGTTGGCAGTTCTGTTAAAGCTACTGGAGTAATTGTTTCTACTCTTGATTTGAGGGATGAAATTGGTTTTAATTTGAAGAAGGTTAGTAATTTTCAAGGTGTGAGGAAACATGTTGTGGACTGTGAGGTTGAAGGTGAGGAAATTTTTCGCTTGATGGATAAATATCCTAAGGCATTTTTTGCTTTAAGTTTTAAGGGAGATGGTTTTGTTTTGAAGATTAAACCTAAGGCCCCTGCAAGTGGGAAACCGGGCAAAGAAAAAGGCGCTGGGCCTGTGGCTGACTTTTGCACCCTTAAGACTAGTGACCAAAAAATTTTAAATGAATTATTTTTTGACATCTCCAAATTTGAAAAGGTTCGAATTTCACATGAGATTGATATAACCGACATTGTTTACCCTGCTAATATGGAGAGCTTGAAACCGGCAGAGATTCGAGAGTTGGCGAAAAGAAAAGGCATATTGAGGCGTATAGTTGATGTCGACGGGGATACTAGAAAGAGTAGTGTTGAGTTTGTTGCTTAGTTATATTTATATAGTTTGGAGGTTTAGTTTTGTTATGAGAATTGATTGGTTGGCTATTGCTGGTGGTGTGATTGTTTTGATTTTATTTGCTGGCCTTCTTTGGGGGCTTCCAAATTACAAGGTCTATGCTCGTGAGCTAAATGGGAAGGCGCAGCTTCGAGAGGCTGAATGGAATAAACAAATTGCAATTGAAGAAGCTGCAGCATTGAAGGAGTCTGCTAAGTTGATTTCGGAGGCTGAAGTGATTCGGGCTCAAGGAATTGCGGATGCTAATGAGATTATTGCGGGAAGTATTACCGATGAATATATTAGGTATAAGTTTGTTGAGGGCTTGAATGACGGGAATACTGAAGTGATTTATGTTCCGACCGAGGCTAATTTGCCTATTCTTGAAGCTCGGGGATAGAATTAAACCAATCTAGTTTGTCATACTTATATAATGTTTTAATATGAGATTCTGCTTTGCATGCGTCGGATCTATCTTTGCACTCTTTTGATTTAAGGAGTTTCTTAAATTTTTTATGACGTACATACTTTGAACCTTTGCCGCAGGCGTGAGCTTTCATTCGTTTATCTAAATCTGTAGTCACGCCGGTGTAAAATGAACCATCTTGACATTCTAAAATGTAGACGAACCATTGTTTTACTTCCATGTTACATGTTAAGATTTTTTTGTTTGGCGCAGGTGGCACAAAGAAGGACTGTATCTTTTAGAGACATATAATATCTATTCCCTCCTTCGAGAATATCGTTGAATTTTTCCCAACCCTTTTCTATCGTTAGTTTTCCTTGAATTACTTGTTCTGGAACCTTTGCTGCTTTTTCAAGAAGTTCGGTTCTTATTTTAAACATTTTGTGATGATATAAATTTGGTTTTGCTGCTCTGGATATTTTTTTAGAGCATACGAAGCACCTTTCCTGTGTCATTAATAATTCCTGCTCTCTTATTGCCCACTGAAGTTGAAAGTCGGCATCTTGGATTAGATGTTTGTGATTTCCTATTCCTCCTAGTCTTTTGAAAGTTAGAGTTATTTCATCTGAAGAATTCACTAATATTTCTCCTATTCTTTTGGAGTATCTCCAGATTGGATATTTTTTCTCCTTTCGTGGAGTGATGGAAAGTTTGCCTATTCTGTAGCCTCTAAAGCCTGTTTTTATTTTTCCAATTATTTTATCTTTTTTTCTTTGAGTTGCTTTTTTCTTTCTCTCGCTTGCTTTTTTGATGGCTGTTCTTTCCCTTTTTGGAATGTATCCTTTTTCGCCTGGAAGAAGTTGAGGAGTTTTTATCGCCATAATAATATTGAAACGAAAAAAGGGTTTTTAAATTCGATGAAAGAGTTTATTGACGAGGAACTCTTTTTATTGGTTTTGTAGATTTGTGTGGAATTGACAAACTTTATATACCCTTAATTCTGATAATTTTTAATGGTTCCATCCAAAACTTAAATGTTTGGATGAAGAGAATTTTGTGATTGGTTGGTCACGATAAAGCGCTTGAGTGCTATCAAGTTAATTATCCGATAGTTGGATCTATCAGTTGGGCTTATGGCCCAGGAAAATAACAAAGGAACTCAAAATGAGTACCATGTTTTGTTTTCCAAGGAAAAATAAAAATGACGGACAACAACGGAATACACAGCGGAAGTTTGCAGTTTTACCCGAGGGTTCGGGCTAAGAAGGTTATACCTAGTGTGAATTGGAAACCTTTAAGCAAGGATGGCATTGGGTTTATGGGTTTTGTTGGATATAAGGTTGGAATGATTTCTGTTTTTGCTAAAGATGATTCGGTTGACTCTATGACTAAGGGGAAGAAAGTAGTTGTTCCGAGTACTTTGATTGAATGTCCTGCTATGAAAATTTATATGGTGAGATTTTACAAAGATGGTAAGGTTACGAAAGATGTTGTTGTTTCTAATGATAAGGTTTTGAAAAAAAGTGTTGTTTTGGGTAAGAAGGTTGGTGAGATAAAGGATGATATCGAGTTCGATGATGTTCGTGTTGTTATGTATAGTGGAGCTGGAAAAACTGGGATTGGAAAGAAGAAGAGTGATTTGATTGAGATTGGTGTTTCTGGAAGTAAGGATGAAAAGTTGGCTTTTGTTAAGAAAAATATTGGAAAGGATATTTCTGTTGGGGATGTCTTTTCGGATGGATTGGTTGATGTTCGTGGAGTGACTAAGGGATATGGGACGAGTGGTCCGGTAAAGAGGTTTGGAATTTCGTTGAAGAGTCATAAGAGTGAAAAGGGGCAGAGGCGTCCTGGGTCTTTGGCTCCGTGGCATCCTGCGAGAGTTACATTTAGGGCTCCACAAGCTGGACAGACTGGGTATCATAGTAGGATATGTTATAATAATTTGATTTTGGAAAGTGGGAAGATTAATGAGAAAGATGTTAATCGAAAGGGTGGATTTAAGAATTACGGTAAGGTTAAGAATGATTATTTGATTTTGAAGGGTTCAGTTCCTGGGCCTGCGAAGAGGGGAATTGTTGTTACGCCTGCGCTTAGGCCAACTAAAGGTGCTGCTAAGCAGAAGTTTGAGGTGCTTGAATTGCGATGAACTTGAATAATGGAATTATTATGAATTTAGAATGTCCTGTTTATGGTTCTTGTACAAATGAAGAATGCAAGGGTTCATATGACTCTATTCAAGGAGATCCTTTTGCAAAAGATGAAGATGGTGGTCGATTCCAATGTAATACTTTAATTGATGCTTTGAATGCCGAAAAGCGACTTAAAGATAGTGAGTTTATCGAATCAATCGGTGGAGGTAGTGTATGAAAGCGAAACTTTATGATGGGAGTGGGAAGGTGAAGGGAGATGTTAATTTGCCTGAGTGTTTTAGTTCTAGAATTAGGGCGGATATTTTATTGAAGGTTTTTGAAACACAGAAGGGGAGTTTTGCTCAGGCTTATGGTGCGAAGGAAGGGGCGGGGGCACAGTATTCTGCTTCTGGTATTTCAAAAAAGAAGCGGCATGACTGGAAGGCGACTTATGGGAAAGGGATTAGTCGGGTTCCGAGAAAGATTATGTCTAGAAGTGGTTCTAGTTTTAATTGGATTGGGGCGACTATTGCTTCGACTCGAGGTGGACGAAGACCGCATGCTCCGAGGTCTGGGAAGAATTTGTTCAAGAAGATTAATAAGAAAGAGTTGTTGATTGCTTTGAAGTCTGCTTTGGTTGGTTCACTTGATAAGTTGAGCTTGAAGAATAAGTTTGGACGTGAGATGAATGTTGGTGGAGTTTTTACTTCGGATATTTTAGAGGTTAAAACTAAGGATTTTTTGAAAGCTATGGAAAGTGTATTCGGTGATTCGTTTGATTCTGTTGTTAAGAAGAAAAGTATTCGGGCTGGGATTGGGAAGATGCGAGGTCGGAAGTATAAGAGTAATGCTGGGATGATGTTTGTTGTTGGGAATGAGGAGTCGATGAAGAGGAAGGGTATTGAGATTGTTAGGGTTAATGATTTGACTGTTAAGGACTTGGCACCTAATGGTGTTGCTGGTCGATTGGTTTGTTATACGGAGAAAGCTGTTGAAGAAATTGGGGGGCGGTTTGGATGAGTACGAATATTTTGAATTCTGCTGTTGGAGAATTTGGAAATTATATTTCTAGAATTAAAACTTATTCCGATAAAATTATTAATGGGAATGAGAGGGCTGCTTATCAAATTACTGGATGCCTTTTGGCGCCTCCATATTTAGCGATACATACCTTGACTTTAGCACTAGGTCCTTTAAAGGAAAAATTAGAATCTCGAGTCAATCATCGTGGAGGAAATTCAAATGAGTAAGACAATAATTTTGGAGAAGGTGAAGTCTACTGAAAAGATTGTTCGCCAGATTGAGGTTGAGAATGTTTTGGTGTTTGTTGTGGATCGAGCGATAGATAAGCCTAGTATTAAGGCTGAGGTTGAGGATTTGTTTAGTGTTAAGGTTGCGAAGGTTCGGACTCATACTATGAAGAATAAGAAATTAGCTTATGTTAAATTGAAGGAGGATTATCCTGCGGTTGATGTTGCGACTAAGCTTGGGATGATGTAAATGGGAAAGAGAATTATACAGCAGAGACGAGGACGTGGTGGGCACACTTATAAGACTCGAGAGAAAGCTGGGAAGATTAGAGTTGGTTATTTGTTTGATTTGAAGGGGGATTTTAAATGTGTTAAGCTAACTTCGAGTGTTGGGCATTCGGTTCCTATTGCTAAGTTTATGAGTAAGGACGGTGTTTCTTTTAGTAATTTTGCTTGTGATTTGCTTTATGTTGGACAGAATATTTCTGTTGGGGGAAACATTAATGGTAATATTGCTAAGCTTGGAGATTTGAAGAATGGGACTGAGGTTTTTAATTTGGAGCATAATCCTGGGGACGGTGGAAAGTTTGTTCGAAGTGGTGGGAATGCCGCTGTTGTTATGGCGAAAGAGGGGGACATTGTGAAAGTGATGATGCCATCTAAGAGGACTAAGAAATTTGGAGTTAATTGTAGAGCGACTATTGGTCGAGCTGCGGGTGACGGTCGAGTTGCTAAGCCGATCTTGAAAGCTGGTAAGCAGTTTTATATAATGAAGAAGAAATCTAAGTTGTGGCCTAGGGTTTCTGCTGTTAAGATGAATGCGATTGACCATCCGTTTGGTAGTGGTCGAGGGAAAAGGATTAAGAGTAAGATTGCTAAGAGAAATGCGTCGCCTGGTAAGAAGGTTGGGCATTTGAGGCCGGCAAGGACTGGGAGGAAGAAAAGATAATGGCAAAAGTAACATTAAAAATATTTCATCAGTCCATTTATTCACTGGAGGTGAAAAATGGCTGAAGAATTAGTGAAGAAGAGTAAGGATAAGTTTTTTCGGGGGCGAAATGTTGAGGAACTTAAGGCGGTTGATACTCGAGAGTTTGCGAAGCTTGTTCCGTCTCGAGAGAGGAGAACGCTTTTAAGGAATTATGATGTTGTTGAGGCTTTTGTTCGAAGGCTTGAGGAGAAGGGTGTTAAAGGTAAGATGATGAAGACTCATGATAGGACGATTGTTATTGTGCCGCGAATGGTTGGGAAGATGATTGGGGTTCATAATGGGAAGGAATTTTTGAAGGTTGCGATTACATATGAGATGCTTGGACATAGGCTTGGGGAATTTGCGATGACTAGAAAAATAGCTAAACATACTTCGTTGGGGAAGAAGAAGAAATAATGGTAGACGAAAAGAAAATGGATAATGAGAAAGTGGAAGTTAAGACAGAAGTAGTTAAGGACGTTAAGAAGGATGCACCCAAGGGTGTACCTCCTGCCCAGGTGGCATCCGATAAATCGGACAAGGTCGGCAAAAAAAAGAAAACTGTTAAGAAAGCGGAGCCTGTTAAGAAAGATGTCGCTATTGCTAATGGATTTGGAATGAAGATTTCGCCTAAGCAGTGCAAATATACTTGTCGTGTTATTCGAGGGAAAAGTCCTGATGCTGCGGTTGCTAGACTTCAGGCTGTTATTGATGAGAAGAGACCTGTTCCTATGGCTGGTTTGGAAGTTGGGCATAAGAGAGGGAAAGGTCTTGCTGGTGGTAAGTTTCCGAAGAATGCATGTAAGGGAATTATGGAGATTGTAAAGCAGGCTGCTGCTAATGCTGTTGTGGCTGGAATTGAGAATCCGGTTATTGCTATTGCTAAAAGTAACCAGGCATCTGCTCCATATAGGAAAGCTGGACGGAAGGCTAAGAGGACGCATATTTATATTGAGATTCGGGATAAAGTTAGGATGATGGAAGCTAAGAAAAAGGAGGCCAGAAAATAATATGGAAGAGAAAGCGTTTGTTGGTGTTCGGAAGGATGAGTATAACGTTAAACAGTTTGTTAAGAGGATGTTTGGCAAAGGTAAGGTTTCTAGGGTGACTATTGAGTATACGCCTGTTGGGGAGAGGATTATTGTTGCTACGCATAAGCCTGGTTGGATTATTGGACGAAAAGGAGAGAAGATTAATGAATTGACTGAGGTTTTGAAGAAGAGGTTTAAGATGGAAAACCCGCATGTTGATATTGAAGAGATTATACATCCTGAGTTTGATGCGCAGTTGGTGGCTGATGATATTGCACTTACGCTTGAGAGATTTGGTGCTCAGAAATATAAGGCCTCAAGTTATCGGGCTCTTTCAAGGATTAAGAATGGTGGGGCCCTTGGAGCTGAGTTAGTTGTTTCTGGAAAGCTTCCGAGTGATAGGGCTAAAGTTTGGAGATTTGCATTTGGGTATTTAAAGAAAACTGGGGATGCTGCTAAGTTAGTTGACAGGGCTGAGAGTGTTGCTCATACAAAGCAGGGTGTTGTTGGGATTAAGGTTGCGATTTTATCACCTGGGGTTAAGATGCCGGATCAGATTGTTGTTGATGACAATTTACTGGAAGCTGTTAAGAAGAATGTTATTTTTGAGGAAGTTGAAAAGATAGTTAAGAAAAAAACTAAACGGAGGAAAAAGAAGGCATAATGGCGGAGAAAAAAACTTTGACTGAAAAGGAAATTATTAAGCAAATTAAGGAATTGAAGATTGAATTATTGAAGAGTCCGACTAAGAGAGGAAGGATTAAAAAGGAAATTGCGCGACTTTTAACTATGGCTAATTTGAATAAACCAGAGGAGGGTAATAAGTAAGTGGAAATTTGTCCAAAGTGTGGTTTGCCCGAGGCTGCTTGTGTTTGCAATGAAATTGCTAAGACACAGCAGAACATCGAGGTTAAAACCGAGAAGAGGCGCTTTGGAAAAGTTAATACGATAGTTTCAGGATTCGATGATGGTGTTGACATCAAGGTAACCGCCAAAAAGCTCAAGGCAAAAAGGGCTTGTGGCGGTACGGTGAAAAACAAGCAAATCGAGTTGCAAGGAAACCACAAGGGCTTCATCAAACCGATTTTGGTTTCGGAAGGATTTTCCGAGGAGCAGATTCAGGACTGAGGTCCTGAGATGATAGATGATAGTAAATAGAAAATGGTAAAGACAAAAGATACAAAAACAGCAGCACCCAAGGGTGTACCTCGTGCCCAGGTGGCATCCGCTAAAGCGGACAAGCTCGGCAAAATGAATTGTAAAGATAGGCTTTGTCCTAAGCATGGAGACCGGAAATTGAAGATGAGGGGTCGTGTGTTTCAGGGTAAGATTGTAAAGGTTTTGCCTGGTCGTGTTAGTATTGAATTTGAGCGAATGCTTAAGTTGCCTAAGTACGAAAGGTTTGAGAAGAGGAAGACTAAGATTCATGCGAGGCTGCCGGATTGTATGAGTGATGAAGTTACTATTGGTGATTTGATTGAGATTGCGGAGACTCGGCCGATTTCTAAGATGATTCATTTTGTTGTTGCTAGGGTTGTTCGGAAGATGGAGGTTAGGGCATGAAAGCCGTGAGTGCTAGGGCTACTAAGTCTCTTAATATTGGGAGTTTATTGGAAGCTTGTGATAATTCGGGTGCTAGAATCTGTAAAATTGTTGGTGTTAAAGGGAGTAAGACTAGTAAGGGGAGAATGACTTATGCTAAGATTGCGGATCAGGTTAAGGTTAGTGTTCGGAAGGGGGATCCCAAGATGAAGGGTGAGATTTTTGATGCGGTTCTTGTGAGGCAGAGGAAGCCGTGGCTGAGGAATAGTGGGGAGAGGGTTTGTTTTTCGGATAATGCTGTTGCTTTGTTGAAGGATGATAAGGGGAATCCGAAGGGGACGCAGATTAAGGGAATGGTTGCTCGTGAGGTTCAGGAAAGATGGAAGGAAATTGCTAAGATTGCGGGGGGGGTTTATTGATATGGTGACTAATTTGGAAATCAAGTGTAATAAAAAATGCATACATAGCTCTAACCTTGTGGAAGGGTGTGATAATGTGTATTTTGTAAATTTGGATACTGGAGTTTTTTATGCAAAGGAAAAAGGAACCTCTAATCTTTTTCAATGCAGTGAAACTATCTCTAAAAATCAGATAAGCCCTAAGTTTAAATTAAAACAATTAAAGGAGGACTATCATATATTATGAAAGCTGAATTTAATAAATCGTGGAATTCGAGTGTTCAACCGAGGAAGCAGGTTAAGTTTAGGGCTAATGCGCCTAATCATATTAAGCGGAAGTTTATGGGTTCGTCTTTGGATAAGGAGTTGAGGGAGAAGTATGGTCGGAAGACGATTGAGGTTCGGAAGGGGGATGAGGTTAAGGTTATGAGGGGTAAGTTTAAAGGGAAACAGGGGAAGGTTGGAATGGTTGACGTTAAGAATACTCGTTTGCAGATTGATGGTATTCAGAGAGCTGGAAAGGCTGGGGGCGAGAAGTTGATTACTTGGTTTCATCCGAGTAAGGTTAAGATTATTATTTTGAATGTTGAAGATAATCGGAGATTGAAAACAAGGGATGGCTCACAGTCTAAGACTGAGGATGGCTCTTCAAAGAAGGATGGCTCGGCTTCGCCGGAGACTGGGGCAACTGAGAAGGCTGATGTAACTAAAAAAGTTGCTGCTAAAAAGAAAACTAAAAAGGAGGCTCCATTGGATACTAAAGATCAAACGGGGCAAGCTAAGAAATAATGGCGCATATTAAGAAAACTGTAATGCCGAAGACGTGGCCTGTTCCGCGGAAGGGTAGGGGTAAGCGATTTGTGGCTGTGCCTAGCCATGGAACTGGGAAAGGTATTAGCTTGTTATTTTTGATTCGGGATGTTTTGGGTGTTGCTAAGACTCGAAAGGAAGTTCGGCATATGACGCTTAATGGGATGGTGAAGATTAATAATAAGGTTCGGCATGACGAGAATTTTCCTGTTAATGTACTTGATGTTCTGAAGCTTGACGCTTCAGCGGGAAGCGGGAGGCGGGAGGCGGGAGGCGCTTTATATTATCGGTTGGAGATTGTGAACAAGAAGTTTAATTTGGTTAAGATTGATGCGAAAGAGGCTGATAGTAAGATTGTGAAGATTATTGGAAAGAGTATTCTTTCTGGTGGATTGGTTCAGATGAATTTGAGGGATGGGCAGAATTTTTTGAGTAAGGTTAAGTTTAGTGTTGGGGATTCTGTATTGTTGGATACTAAGAAAAATGTTGTTTCTAAGATTTTGAATTTAAAGAAGGGCGCTAAGGTTGAGATTATTTCGGGTAAGCATGCTGGTGAGAAGGGTGAATTGGTTGGGTTTGAGGATTTAACTAGAGGTAGGAATTATGAAATTAAATTAGAGAATAGTAATGTCAAGTTACCTTACAAGACTATTTTGGTGATTGGATAATGGAAGAGGAATATTTAAGGAGTAAATTGCCTGCTTGGTTAGCTGATTTACAAAGAGCTAATGCAATGGGAAATTTTAGAGAAACTGTAGAAGCTGCCTATAGATACACACATCTTATTGAACAAGCTAAGGGAATGGAAATTACTACTTGCCTTCATGAAAAAGCACTTGATGGTTGTATTAAAAAAATGGGGGTATTAATAGCATGAGTAAGGAAAATAAAATGAGAGAAATTAGGTTAGATAAAGTTATTTTGAATATTGGTGGAGTTGGTGAGAAGTTAGATAAGGGAGAGATTTTATTGAAGGAAATTTCTGGGAAGAAGCCAGTTAAAGTAAAGGCCGTTAAGAGGATTCCGACTTGGAATGTTAGGCCTGGATTGGAGGTTGGTGTTAAAGTTACGCTTCGAGGGAAGGATGCTTTGAATATGATCAAGAAGTTGTTGCCTGCGATTGATAATGCACTTAAGGAGAAGCAGATTCAGAAGAATTGTTTTTCGTTTGGGATTCATGAGTATATTGAGATTCCGGGTGTTGAGTATATTCGTGAGGTTGGGATTATGGGTTTCGAAGTTAGTGTTGTTTTTAGTCGAGCTGGTAAATCGGTTGAAATGAAAAAGATTAAAAGGGGAAAGACGAGTAGACTTAGTGTTAGCCGGGAAGAGATTGAGAATTTTTTGGTGAGTAAATTTAAGACAGAGATATTGAGGAAGAAGAAAAGGACTATGGAGGACGAAGAATAATGACAGCAAGTGATTGGAGAAAAATAACGAGACAGTTGAGGAGTAAGCCAGCTGTGCTTAGGAAATTTTTGAAGCACAATAAACCCAAGGCTCGGGCTTATGGGATTGCGGCAATGAAGTGTGAGGTTTGTGGAAGACATGGGAGTCATATATCAAGTTATAATCTAAATTTATGCAGGCACTGTTTTAGGGAGCTTGCGGTTGAGTTGGGGTTCAGGAAGTATAGTTAGGATGAACGGAAAAACTGATAATGGAATTAATGGAAATAACGAAGGGAAAATGCTTAATGAATTTTATATCCAGTTGGGAAAGACATGTATATATGACAACCAGAAAGATGAGGACAAAACAATTGAAAACTATTGTTTAATGGAAGATATTATTGAAAAATTTTCAGAAAAATATAATAATCCTGAGATAGTTAGGCAAATGAAAGTATCGCGAAACACATTTCTTAAGTATTCAAAATTAGAATTGGGGGTTTGTAAATGAGTCAGGATGTAGTTGCGGATGGATTGAATCAGATTATGAACGCTAAAAGGATTCAGAAACAGGAGCTTGTTATTAAGAGGTATTCTAAGGTTTTGATTAGTTTGTTTAAGATAATGAAGATGCGAGGGCATATTGATTATGAGGTTAACGAGGAGGCTAAGACTGTTAAGGTTAGTGTTTTGAAGTTGAATGAGTGTCGGGCCGTTAAGCCGAGGTATTTTGTTGATGTTGGTGGGATTGATAAGTATTTGAGACGGTTTTTGCCATCTAGAAATTTTGGGACTTTGGTTATTTCTACAAATAAGGGTATGTTGGATCAGAAGGAAGCTTTAAAACAAAATGTTGGGGGGAGCGTTGTTGCTTATTTTTATTGATGATAGAAAGAAATGAGAGGGATTGCGAATTAATTGCTACTGGGCTTACAAGTTTGATTGATAAGAATATCCAAGCTGTTAAATTATTAATGATAGAATTTAATCATCATGATCCAGAAGGAAATGGCGTTAAATTTCTTGGAGATCAATTAAATACTCTTGGATCGGAAATGGCCGCATATGGAAGGGAAGGCGTTAATTTTTCAGAAGAAACTCTTAACAGGTATTGTTCTGTGACCGGAGAAATTAAAGCATATCTTATTACTGGAGGAAGAAAATGAATAAGGATTTAGAGAGAGTTGTTGAGATTGTGGATGGTGTTGAGGTTTCTATTAATGGTAATGAGTTTGTTGTTAAGGGTAATGCGAAGGAGTTGAAGCGTGAGTTTGAAATTGGGAAGATTAAGGCTGAGGTTAAAGATGGGAAAGTTATTTTGGTTGCTAAAGGGGCTACGAAGAGGGAGGCTAAGATGATGGGGACGATTTGGGCGCATTTGAAAAATATGATTAAGGGTGTTGGTGAGGATTTTGTTTATGAGTTGGAAATTTGTCATGTGCATTTTCCTATGAATGTTAAGGCTCAAGGAAACAAGATTGTGATTAAGAGTTTCTTGGGTGAGACGACTATTCGTGAATCTAAGGTTTTGGATGATGTTAAGATTGATATTAAGGGGAATCTGATTACTGTTAGTTCGCATAACATTGAGGCTGCTGGACAGACTGCTGCTAATTTAGAGAAAGCGACAAAGCTTACTGGAAGGGATAGACGGATTTTTCAGGATGGGATATTTATAACTAAAAAACCATATAGGACTATTTGAGATGGTGTTTGGAAAAATAAATATTGCTGGAGAATCATTAACTCGAAAAAGTAGCGACCCTCAGAGAATAATCGAAATTAGCCAGATTCGGGATTATCAATTGAGTGTTGGAGCTGAACCATTGCATTTTCCATATTCTCTTTCTGAAGTTTTTGCTGCAGAAAAAGAATTAAAGTATATTGGGGGGAAATCGTAATGGCAGAAGAAAAGAAAACTACTACTAAAAGAAAGAAGCCGAAATTTTTGCGAACTGATTGGCATAAGAAGATTAGGCTTGGACGTGGTGTTAAGAAGAATCAGAAGTGGCATGGTGCGAAGGGTCGGCAGAATAAGTTTAGGTTGGGTCGAAAGGGTCGAGGACAGAGGCCGAAGGTTGGATGGGGAGCTGAGAATGATACTAAGAATTTTGTTGCTGGGGTTGAAGTTGTAAGAGTTGAGAATTTGAAGGAGTTAGCGGCTGTTAAGAAGAACACCGGAGTTATTGTTGGAAGCATTGGAAAGAAAAAACGGATTAGTATTTTAGAGAAGGCTAAGGAAATGGGATTGAAGGTTTTGAACCGGTATAGGAAAGTGGAGGAGGGGAAATAATGCAATTAGCTAAGAAGAAGGATTTGGCGGCGAAGGTTTTGAAGGTTGGAAAGGGGCGAATTCTTTTTGTTGAAAGTCGACTTCCTGAGATTAAGGAAGCTATTAGTAGGATGGATATAATCGATTTGCATAAGTCTGGCGCTATTTTGATTCGAGAGGTTAGTGGTCGGAAGAAGATTGTTAAGAGGAAGAATCGAAGGAGAACTGGGAAGATTAAGAAGAATGTTAATACACGGAAGGCTGAATATGTGATTATTACTCGGAAGCTTCGGAAGTTTGTCAGAGGGGCTTTTAGGATTGGAAAGATTGATGGGGAACAAAAGCAAGAGATTCGGAAGCAGATAAGGTCTCGGAAATTTAAGAGCAAAAGACAGTTAAAGGAGCATTTGGAGGAATTATGATGAAAAATGATTATGTGCTTAATGATTTAGTCGGAGGGATTAGAGAGTGTACGAGGAATTATAATTCTGCTATGCAAATTGGAAATATTGATCGGGCCACTGATACTTTTGTTGGATTTTCTGATATTGCTAATAAAATTAAAATACATACTAATATACCTGCTTGTTATACTATTCTTGACTTTAGGACTATTGGAATGGCTGATGAAATTGGAAAAATGATTATGACTAATGAAGAAAATAGGTTAAGGAGGTTGGGAAATGGGGCTTAGAACACAGAAAAGGAGAAGGAGAGAGAATAAAACAGATTACAAGGCTAGGCGAATTATGCTGATGTCGGGTTTACCTAGAGTTGTTGTTCGGAGAACTAATAAGTATTTTATCTTGCAGGCTGTTGAATCAGTTGAGGCTCAGGATAAAGTTATTGCAACAGTTACATCTAAGGAGCTTTTGAAAAATGGATGGGATGAGAAGAAGGGTGGGAGCTTGAAGAGTATTGCTGCTGGGTATTTGACTGGGATATTAATGGCGAAGAAACTTAACGAGGGCAAATATATTGTTGATTTAGGAATGGCTCGGACTCGGAAGGGTGGAAGGGTTTTTGCTGTTATTGCTGGTTTGGTTGAAGGTGGACTTGATGTTGCGCATAATGATAAGGTTTTTCCTAGTAAGGATAGGTTGACGGGTGAGCATGCTGGATTGAAAGATATGATTACTAAGGTTAAGGGAGGGTTGAAGTGATGGTAGATATGGATATGGGTTTTGAAACGGAATTGGGACTTGGTGCTCAAACTAAAACTAAGACAGGAGTTCGGTTTGGAAAAGATCTGTACGATAATCTTCCTTGTAGGAGTGATTTTTGCGTAGAAGAGATGACTCCGGAAGAGAAACTGGCTGCTATTAATAAACGAAGAATTGATGTTCGAAATAGGATAAAAAATAGTCTTTATGTTGCGGATCGAGTATTACCTGGGCTTGCTGGAGGTGTCTTAAGATAAAATGGTAGAAGAAAAGAATAAAAAAGAAAATGTAGAAGAAAAGAAGATAACGGAGGTTAAGCCAGAGGAGCAGCTAAAGGAGATGGAGAAAGTTGTTGAGGAGCAAGAGAAGAAGAAAGATGCGGAGGTTTCTAAGGAGTTTGATGTTAAGGCTAAGGTCGAAGAGAGAAGGGGTGGGCCTCGAGGTAAATTTGGACCAAGAGAGAGTTTCGAAGATAAGATTGCGCGTGAGGCTAAAGAGAAGTTGGAGAGATGGGTTCCTAAGACTGAGCTTGGTCGGGCGGTAAGATCTGGGAAGGTGACTGATATTGATATTGTTTTGAGTGAGGGTCGAAAAATTATGGAACCTGAGATTGTTGATTTATTACTTCCTGGATTAAAGAATGATACTTTGTTTATTGGACAGGCTAAGGGTAAGTTTGGTGGTGGGAAGAGAAGGCCGTTTAGGCAGACTCAAAAGAAGACTAAAGAGGGAAGTGTTTTGACTTTTGGAGTTATGGCTGTTGTTGGTGATGGGCATGGGCATGTTGGAATTGGTTATGGAAGAGCGGGGGAGACACTGCCTGCTAAAGAGAAGGCTTTTCGAAAGGCCAAGTTGAATATTACTAAGATAAAACTTGGATGTGCTTCGTTTGATTGTTCTTGTGACGAAGAGCATAGTATTCCGGTTGCGGTTAAGGGGAAGTGTAGTTCTGTAGTTGTTGAGTTGATGCCTGCGCCTCAGGGAACTGGCCTTGTTGTTAATGATGAGCTGAAGAAGATATTGAAGGCTGTTGGAATTAAGGATGTTTATAGTAAGACTTCTGGAAAGGTTCGGACGACTTTTAATTCTGGAAAGGCTTGCATGGCTGCTTTGAATAAAATTGGGGAGGTTCGGATTTGATGGCAAATAAAGAATTTAGAATTCCAAGAGAATTTTCTATGGCTGATCATCAAAATATCTATAAGAAAACTAAGACTCTCCTTGAGGAGCCTTTTTATTGGAGTGGTGATTTAAGTATACATGAGTTTAATGAAACTGGAAATATTGTTACTGTCGCTTATAATAGCATTCTCTGTAAGTTTTACGGTGGACATATTGCTGGAGACAAAAAAAATATTATGAAAACTGCGAATAGGTTGGGTCTGGAAAATTATATTGTGGAGGCTGAAGAATAATGGTGTATTTTGTTGTGAGGATTGCTGGGCAGGTTAAGAATTTGAAGACTCAGAATGAGACTATGTATCGGTTGAAGATTCGGAAGAAGTTTGCGGCTATCTTGGTTGAGGAAGATGATAAGATTAGAATGGGGATGGTTAAATCTGTTGATAAGAAGGTTGCTTATGGAAGAGTTAGTGATGAGTTTTTAAAGGAGTTGAACGAGAAGAGGCCTGCTAAGGGCGGGGTTTATTATTTGCATCCGCCTAGGGGTGGATTCAAGAAGAGTTCGAGGTTGCCTACACCTAAGGGGATTTTGGGAGAGCATGAGGATATTGTTAAATTAGTTGGGAGGATGTTGTGATGTGTCAAGATAAATATTCTGGAATCCGAATTTATGAAATAACAGCTGGAAAGAAGAGTTCTGTCAGGAAACCTTATAATGAAGCTGATGATTTTTTTGTCGCAGAAGCTAAAGCTTCTCGAGAATTTAAAAAATATATTGAAACTACTATTAAAACATCGGAGGTTTTAGAATGAAAGTACACAAGAGACCAAAGAATTCTCGGATTCGTGGAGCTAGGACTGTTGGATGGGGATTTAGGCAGAAGCATAAAGGGCATGGGAATAAGGGTGGATTTGGTAAGGCTGGAACTGGTAAGCGTGGGGATCATGATAAACAGAGAGCACTTGAATCCGATGACCGAAAGAAGAAGAGATATTTTGGGAAACAGGGGATGACTTCGAAGGGGACTGCTCGGGATAATCGGAAGAGGATTAATTTGTATGATATTAAGGACAATATGATTACTAAAAATGGTAAGGTAGATTTGGCTAAGTATAAGATTTTGGGAAGTGGTGATGGGTTTAAGGGTGAGATTGTTGCTCGGGCTGCTAGTAAGTTGGCTATTGAGAAGATGGAGAGCGCTGGTGGGAAGATTGTTTTGCCGGTTCGGAAGGAAGAGGTTAAGCAGTATAAGAAGGCTCCGAAGAAGACTAGGAATGTTGAAGATAAGGAATGATTCTAGGAAACTTTATAAAACATTTTGAGATGGGTAGTACATGGCTTTAAGAGATTTATTGCATAATTTGCCTGAGGTTAGGGCGCCGACGGAGAAGAAGGTTAGTTTTAATGTTAAGTTAAAATGGACGTTGACTATTCTAGTTGGTTATTTTATTTTGTCCAATATTCCTCTTTTTGGTATTAGTGAGGGGAGTCTTGCTCAGTTTGAGTATTTGGCTATTTTGCTTGGGACTAGTTTTGGTTCTATTATTAGTCTTGGTATTGGTCCGATTGTGATGAGTTCTATTATTTTGCAGTTGCTTAGTGGGGCGCAGATTATTAATATTGATACTAATACTGCCGAGGGTAAGAGGTTTTTTCAGGGCTTGCAGAAATTGTTGGCTTTTGCGTTTGTGATTTTTGAGGCTATGGTTTATGTCTTGATGAAGGGGATTGCGGCTGAGCCTGGGTTTACAGGGCTTGTTATTTTGCAGATGTGTATTGGTGGTTTCTTGATTATTTTTATGGATGAGGTTGTGCAGAAGTGGGGCTTTGGCAGTGGTGTTTCGTTGTTTATTGCTGCTGGTATTGGTTGGAGATTATTTAGTCAGTTGTTTCAGTTTATTGGTCCTACTGGTGTTATTGAGCCTGTTGGTAAGGTTTTGGCTATTGTCGCTTCTGTTATTATTGGTGATGGGACTGGAGTTGCACAGGCGCTTTTCCCTATCCTTACTACTATTGCTTTATTCTTAGCTGTTATTTTTGCGCAGAGTTTGAAGGTTGAGATTCCTTTAGCATTTGATAGAATTCGTGGACATTCTGTGAAGTGGCCTTTGCAATTTTTTTATGCTGGTGTTATTCCTGTTATTTTGGTTTCGGCCTTGGTCGCTAATGTACAATTATTTGGGAGCTTGTTGCAGAATTGGTTAGGCTCTCCGACTTTACTTGGAGGGTTTAGCGAGGGAGGTCAGGCTGTTAGTGGATTGGCGTTTTGGATCGGTTCTACTCCTGTTCTAGAAACTATTATTACTGGAAGCTTTAGATGGATTTATGCGGCTCAGGCAGTTGGGCATATTTTGTTTTATTCTATATTCTCTGTTGTGTTTGCTTTCTTTTGGGTTGGGACGAGTGGTATGGATGCGCGAAGTCAGGCGAAGAAGATTGTTAGTAGCGGTATGAGTATGCCAGGGTTTAGGAAGGATGAGAGAGTATTAGAATCTATTTTGAAAAGGTATATTGGACCTTTGACTATTATGGGTGGTGTTGCGATTGGGCTATTGGCTTCTGTTGCTGATTTACTTGGAGCGTTAGTTGGTGGAACTGCTATTCTTTTGGCTGTTATGATTCTTTATCAGTTATATCAGAATATTGCGCAGCAGCATGCGGTTGATATGAATCCGGCGTTGAAGGGATTCTTTGGAACTAATTAATTTCTGTATATAATTCTACACTTCATAATTTTTTAGGATTAGGTTTATATAGGTTAGAGTTGTATTTTGTATTATGACAATTGCAGAGGTGATGGTTGCAAACCCTAAAAGTTCTATTGCTATTTTTTCTATAGTTGTGACTTTGATTTCGACTTTGGCGCAGAAATGGTTGACGAATCAAGAGCATTTGAAGAGCCTAAAGAAGAGGCAGAAGGAGATTCAAAAAGAGATTAAGAAGACAAAGGAGCCGAGTGTTATGCAGGAGTTGAATGCCGAGATGTTGAAGTTGACTGGTGTTATGTTTAAATCTTCGATGAAACCGTTGTTTGTTACGATGATTCCTTTTTTGGCTTTGTTTATTTGGCTTCGGTCTGTTTATGTTCCGGTTTTGGGTAACGGATGGATTTGGTATTACTTGGGCTATAGTGTTTTGGCTAGTATTATTTTGCGTAAAGTTTTGAAGGTGGCTTGAGATGTTGCCGCAGAGTCATTTTTTGATTGGGACCATTGTTTCTTTATTTTTATATTATGTTTTTCCTGAAATTGGATTTTTAAATTTGGTTATTTTTTTGCTGGCTAGTGTTTTGATTGATGTGGATCACTATTTGTATTATGTTTATCGAAAAAAGAATTGGGGCCCTATTAATGCTACTAAATGGTTTTTAGAGAAAGGTAGAATTTTAAAAAATGCGGAGCAAAAGACGCGTAATGAATTTTACACTGGGTTTTATTTTCTGCATGGGGTCGAAGTTTTGATACTATTGGTAATATTAGGTTATCTTACATCTAGTTTCTTTTATTTTATTTGTTTGGGTTTTTTGCTTCATTTAATTTTAGATTATGTCTATCAGTCTAAGACTAGAGATAGGTTTGATAAATTTTCTATTATTTATGATTACTTTAAGTATAGAAAGCTAAAGTTTATTGATGAACTTGATGGATTGGCGAAGGTTTAAAAAATAAGACTATGACTACTCGTGATGGTTATTAAAAATCCGTGTGATGGGTGTGATTTATGTTGTCGGCATATTGCGATTGAGATTGATGCTCCGGAGAGTAAAAAAGAGTATGACCAGATTAGGTGGTTTTTATTACATGAGGATATTTGGGTTTTTGTTGATAATGATGATTCTTGGAATTTGCAGGTGAATCGGCCTTGTGAGAAGTTGACCAATGAGGGGTCTTGTGGGTATTATGAGAAGAGGCCTGCTATCTGTCGAGATTACTCTACTAATAGTTGTGAAAGAAATGGGGAGGGGACGAGTTTTAAGTTGATGTGGAAGGGGTTGGAGGAGTTTGAGAAGTGGGTTGGTGAGGGCAAGGTTATTTCTGAGGATTAGATAATTTCTGCTTAATCTTTTTTACGAATTCTTTTTGTTTTAGTATGCCAAGCTCAGAAATTATTCCTGTAAGATCTTTCAGTTTTGTTTTATCGAAAGGCTGATTCAGGACTTTTATTTTTTTATTTCGTTCGTCCCAGACTTCTTTGCCTGAGCGTTTTTTTATTATTATTTTTTTCGTGAATTTTAAGGAGACTCCACAGGTGTATGCTGGGACTTTGTGGATTCTTGCAAGCTTAACTAATGTAGAGGTTCCTATTTTATTCGCCACTTCGGTTTTTGTAAATGCGTCGGCTCCGAATAAAAAGAGATCACATTTTGATAGAGAGTTTTCAGCTGCTAGGTCTGGGGCTACTATTGTTTTTATTCCTGATTTCGCTAAATCCTTTGCCGTTGCTCTTCCTTGAAGGAGGGGTTCCACTTCTGTTGTGTAGACTACAAACTTTTTCTTTTTCTTTTTTGCTAGTTTTAGTATATCTATTACAGTTGAACTGTGGCAATGAGTGTAAATATTCATGTCGTTTTTGATTAGGGTTGCACCTTTTTGTGATATGGAATTGTGGGATTTTTTTAAATTGGTTAGAAATTTTTTTGCTGTTCGTTTTTTAAACTTAGTTTTTTCTAAAAGTCTAATTGCGTTTTGAAGGAGGGGTTCTGTGGGACGAGTTGCTAGAATTTGTTTTGATGCTTCCTTAGTTGGCTGCAATAGGTATGCCTTTATTCCAGCCTTTGAGACATTTTCTGCTCCTTGAATTTTTATTGATTTTATATCAGACAAAAGTTTTTTGAAGCTAACACTACTCGCCTTCTTTTTCATAGGAGCATAAATTGATAAAACTTTAAAAAGATATGTTTGTTTCGGGTTTGATGAAGAGGACGATTTTATGATAGAATTATTAAAGTGCCAGGGGATTGGCTCACGGAAAAGTTCAGGGGGAACAAAAAATGATTGAACTTTTAATGAAGCCTAAGAAGGCTGAAAGAAGACCTTGGGAAATGTTTCTTGTTGGATTGTTTTGGGCATCGGTTTCGTTGCTGCTTGTGACGTTTGTCTTTGGAAAGGATTCTATTTTGGTGAATGGTAGTGGTTTATTGGTTGTGACCTTTACTGTTATATACTGCTTGCCTTTTATGTATTATATTATTAAGTTGGAAGAGGGGAAGGATATTGAAATTAGTGATTCGGGGCGTTTGATTAAGGAACATTCAAAGGCTGTGCATGCTTTAATGTGGATGTTTTTGGGTTTTGTTGTTGCATTTTCTTTTTGGTATATGGTTTTGCCTGAAAGCGCTGGACAAAATTTTAATTTTCAGATAGAAACCTTCTGTGCGATTAACAGTCCTTCAAATTTTGACTATTGTGTTTCGCAAGCTGGTGCCCCTATTGGGACGGGTAACGTTGCTGGAGCTGGAGCTGTTTTGGCTATCTTTGCGAATAATATTTATGTTTTGATTTTTACGATTTTGTTTTCGCTGGCTTTTGGTGCTGGTGCTATGTTTATACTTGTATGGAATGCTTCGGTTATTGCTGCTGCTATTGGCATTTTTGCCAAGGGGAATTTGTCTCAACTTCCTGTTGGTTTGATGAGATATATGATTCATGGGGTTCCTGAGATTTCGGCTTATTTTGTTGGGGCTCTTGCTGGAGGAATTATCTCGGTTGCAGTGATTCGAAAAGATTTGAGAGGGGAAGGCACTTGGGCTATTTTGCAGGATTCTCTTTTGATGATTATTATCGCTATTATGATTTTGGTTGTTGCAGCTCTAATGGAAGTTTATTTGACTCCTTTATTTTTTTAATCTAAATCTTTTTAAGTTGTGATTTATTGTTTGTTTTATGGAACTTATATTATTAGTCTCTGTTTTGATCAGTTTTATTCTGACTATTAGCTTTTTGCCCATGTGGATTCGAGTTTGTCATAAGATCGGTTTGACCTGGGAGGATATGAATAAATTTGGGAAGCCTAAGGTTGCGGCTAGTGGTGGTGTTGTTGTAATTATGGCGTTTGTTCTTGGGGTTCTTAGCTACGTTGCCTTGAAAACTTTTTTATTTGGAGGGCAAGTTAAAAGTTTGGAAATTTTTGCCTTACTTGGTGTTGTTTTAATTTTTGGACTTGTGGCTTTAGTGGATGATATGCTTGGGTGGAAGAGGGGCGGTTTACCTATGAGGATTCGGTTACTCTTGGCTCTTGCTGCTTCTGTGCCACTAGTTGTAATTAATGCGGGAACTCATTTTATGAACTTGCCTTTTTTGGGTAATATTAATTTTGGAATATTGTATCCACTAGTTTTAATTCCTCTAGCTGTTGTCGGCGTGGGTACAACTTATAATTTTTTGGCCGGATTTAATGGACTTGAAGCTGGACAGGGAATTTTGATTTTGAGTTTTTTGAGTTTTGTTTCTTATGCGACCGGATCTGCTTGGCTCGCTATTGTTGGACTTTGTATGGTTGGGGCGTTGATTGGATTTTGGATTTTTAATAAAGTGCCTGCAAGAGTTTTTCCTGGGGATATTGTGCCATATAGTATTGGTGCGATGATTGCCGGAATGGCGATTCTTGGAAATTTTGAGAAGATTGCTCTTGTTGTTTTTATTCCATATATTTTGGAGGTTATTTTGAAACTACGAGGAGGGTTAAATAAGCATTCGTTTGGAACTCCTGTAAAAAATGGTACGCTCAAAATGCCTTATGATAAAGTCTATGGATTGGAGCACTTGGCTATTAAGATATTGGGAGAAAGAGCGACGGAAAGAAAGGTTGTTTATCTTATTCATGCTTTGCAGATTTTGTTTATTTTGATTGGGTTTTTGATGATGTGAGAAGTTTTTTAAAGAGAATTGGATATTCTTTCCTATGAAATATAACGAGATTAAAGATTATGCTTTAGATATTATCTCTAACAAAAAGTATCAGTGGATTGCGACTATTTTGGTGCTGTTCTTTGTTCTTATGGTTAGCTCATCTATTCGGCTTTCTAATTGGGATTTGTTAACTGATTCCACTACTGGGGACAAAATCCCTGTGGCACTTGATCCTTATTATTTCCTAAGGATTTCGGAAACCATTGTTGAGAATGAGGGGGTGTTGCCTGAGTTTGATGAAATGAGGGTGCATGGGTTTGATATTGATTGGAGCCCTGAGATTATGCCTCAGGTTGTTGTTTGGATGTGGAAGGCATCTGCTGTTTTTGGGGACTATACTTTACAAACTATTAATGTTTTCTCTCCTGTTTTCTTTTTTGGAATTGGATTGATTTTATTTTTTATTTTAACATATATTTTAACCAAATCGAAATTTGCCGCCCTTTTGGCCTCTATATTTTTAGCACTTACCCCCGCTTATCTTTATCGAACAATGGCTGGATTTAGTGATCATGAAGCTATTGGGATGGTTAGTTTTTTCTTAGCCATACTAGGATTTGTTTTAATTATGAAATATCTAGATAATACAAAAAAGAAAAATTTATTTTTGTCTGGAATTTTGGGATTAATTATGGGAGGTCTTACTTTCTTAACTCTTCTATCTTGGGGTGGTGTTACAACTTTTGTTTTTATGATTATTCCCATTAGTTTTATTTTGTTCTGGGTTATAAAATTAAAGGATGAAAGTACTTGTGTTAAAGATAATGGACTTTTGTTTTATTTGGTATGGATTGTTTCTAGTGTTTGTATAGCTGTTTTATTTGGTGTTGATTTTTTTGGATTTATCAATAGATATATAATTGCTTCTACTGGAATTATTAGTTTGGCTGTTTTAGGATTTGTAGTTATTGATAGGATACTCATTTCTTTTGGTAACACCGTGCAACATTATGATGAGGAATATCGGATTGTATATAGTTTGGGTATATCCGCAATAATTGGGGCTGTTGTTTTGCCTTTTCTTGGAAAAAATTTGTTTAGTGTTTTGTGGGAGATTTTAAATAAATTACTTAATCCTGCTTGGAATTATTCTAGAGTTGGCTCTACTGTTGCTGAAAATGCTCAACCATATTTAGTCAATTGGATAAGTAGTGTGGGGGCTCAAATTTTTTGGTTGTTTGTTGCTGGAGCTATTTTAATTGGTATTGAATTTTCTAGGAATATTAAATCTGGTAGACATAGATATCTTTTAATATTTGGATTTACTTCTATTATTCTTGGAATTACATTTAGTAGAATTTCTCCTACTTCAATTTTGAATGGTAGCGGTGTATTTAGTTTGAGTGGGTTGGTTTATCTTGGTGGAATTGGAATTTTTATATATGCTTTTTTAAAAAATTATTTCCATAAGGAAATAAAAGTGAATCCTTCTGTTATTATTCTGTTTTCTTGGATGTTTGTAATGCTTGTTGTTGGTAGGTCTACTACTCGGTTGTTTTTTGTTATAGCCCCTTTTGCATGCCTACTTGCGGCTTATTTTATTTTTGGAATGTTTGGGGTTTGGAGAGAAGGGAAGCTGGAAGAAATCTCTAAAGTTTTAGTTGTTGGGATGTTGATTATTTCGGTTATTGCTGGAGGTATTGGAATTTATGGGTCTTACATCTCCATTTCTTCTCAAGCGCAATATACGGGTCCTTCGGCTAATGCGCAGTGGCAGGGGGCAATGGAATGGGTTAGGACAAACACTACTAAAGATGCAGTTTTTTCGCATTGGTGGGATTATGGGTACTGGGTTCAAACTCTTGGTAAAAGATTAACTATGTCTGATGGAGGACATGGGCAAGGGGTTTATGATGGTAATCACAAGATTGGACGATATCTTTTAACAACACCTTATCCAGAAACCGCCCTTAGTTTCTTCAAAACAATGGATGTTGATTATTTATTAATTGATCCAACCGATCTAGGTAAGTATCCTGCTTATTCAAAAATTGGTGGAGGAAACGATGAGAGTGGTGAAACTCTTGATAGGTATGCTGCAATTCCGGTGATGCCCGCTAATGAGAAACAGACAATAGAGACATCGAATGGCACAACTGTGGTTTTTAGTGGTGGAATGTATTTGTTTGAAGATGTTAATTATCAAGATGGGAACCGAAGTGTCTTTTTGCCTGCTGGGAAAGCAGTTATTATTGCAGTTGTTATTAATGTACAAAATAGTCGACTAGAGCAACCTGAAGCTGTTTATCTTTACAATAATGTTCAAACCAGAATTCCTATTAGATATGTTTACATCAATGGAGAGCTTGTTGATTTTGGCAGTGGTCTTGATGCTGTTATTGATGTTATTCCTGCATTAAAGGAAAATGGAATAAATCAATTAGGAGCTGCAATTTACTTATCAAGTAAAGTATCTAAGAGTTTATTTGCTAGGATGTTTTTACTAAATGATGCCTTTGAAGAGTATGAAACTTTGGAGCTTGCTTATAGCGAGGATGATCCTGTTGTTGCAAGCCTAAAGGCTCAGGGTATGCCTATTAAGGATTTTGTTTATTATCAGGGATTTAGGGGGCCGATTAAGATTTGGGATGTTTCTAGTATTCCTGAGGGAATTAAAGTTGTTGAAGAATTTAGAGAAGGTCCAACTGGTAAATATGGGTCTTTGGATGATTTGGATTTTGGGACTAGGGAATGAAGCATTCTGGAATTATGATTATTATTGGGACGAAGGCTGAGTTAATTAAATGTATGCCTATTATGAGAAAGTTGCAGGAAAGGGATCAGGATTATTGGTTTGTAAGTACCGGGCAACATCCTTTGAGAAAATCAGCTGAAGAGTTTGGAGTTAAACAGCCCGATTTTATTTTAAGTGAAGAGCCTGAGATTTCTACTAAGTTTTGGTCTAAAATAAACAACTCTTCTATTCTTTGGTGTTTTTCCATGTTGCCTAAAATTAAAAGGCTTGTGAAGGAATTGAAGCCACGACATGTTATTTACCATGGTGATACAATGTCTACTGCGGTCGCGGCTATTGCATCATCTAGAATGTTGAACTTTTTTAAGAAATGGAATAATGTTCATCTCGAAGCTGGACTTCGAAGTGGTTCATTGAGGCAACCTTTTCCGGAAGAAATTTCTAGGCAAATCTGTGATAGATTTTCGGATACTCTTTTGGCTGTTAGTGATTTTAGTGAAGGGCATTTGAAAAAATCTCGGAAAAAGGGAGTATTTGGTAAAATTTACAACACCGGTAATACTATTGTTGATGCTGCGACTATTATTTATGAAGATGCCAAAAAGCGGAGTAAAATGAAGAGGTTACCAAAAAAATTTGCCTTACTTAATATCCATAGGCATGAACATCTTAGGAGTAAAAAAGAGATGCGGAAAATTGTTGATATAATTAAATCGATTAGGTTTAATGCAATTTGGCCGCTTCATGATAATACCAGATATTATTTAGAGAAGTATGGGATGATGGAAGAGTTAGAAGAAATGAAGAATTTGAAGATTACGCCCTTGACTGATTATTTTACTTTTATTTATTTAATTGCGAAATCTAACTACTTAGTGACAGACGGAGGAAGTATTCAGGAGGAGAGTCTGGTTTTTAAGAAACCTTGCGTTATACTTAGGCATGTTACAGAAAGGCAGGAGGGACTTCATAGTGGGATTAATTTCTTGACTAAGTTGAATGTTTCTAAGACTCGTAAGCTGATACGGAAAATTGAGGCTGGGAAAATTAGTGTTAAAAGTTTTAAAAATCCGTATGGCGAGGTTGGGGTTAGTGAGAGGGTTTTGGAGGTTTTGAAGTGAGGAAGATTTCTGTTGATCAATTTGAGGAATGGGAAGGTGGAGTGGGGAGAAATGATTTATTTTTGGATGTTGGATGTTGGAGTGGCGCGACCGTTCTTAGAATGAATGATAAGTGTGAAGCTTATGGTGTTGATTTTAATAAGGAGACTTTGAAATTGGCAGATAAGCGGATTGCTGATAGGTTAAAGTATTCTGATATTACAAAGAACATTGCTTTTAATAAAAAATTTGACTGGGTATTTTGTAGTGAGGTTGTAGAACATATTGAGAAAGATAGAGAGGCATTGGGAAATATTTCTAAGATTATGAAGAAAGGGGGACATTTGGTTCTAACGACTCCTAGGAGTGTTAGGTTTTTTGAATTTTGGGATCCTGCTTGGGTTCGGTGGAAATTTGGAGGGAAGGAAAGGCACTGGCATTATACATTAAAAGAATTGGATTCTAAAATGTCTCGAGTTGGATTGAAGATTAAAAGATATGCAGTCCAAGGTAATTTTAAATGGGTTGTTCGGAGATGGATAAATGTTATATTACAATATTTGATTAGGACTGATTTTAAAGTCAAAAATTCTAAGGGAGATGGTTTTTCGGATTGGATGATTTTGGCGGAAAAGATATAAATGATATTGTTTACTTAGCACTATGAAAAAGATCCGAGTTTATTTACAATATCCACTTAGGGTTTCTGATTCGCAATATTATAGGTCTATGATTGATAATCCGCCTCATGGTATCGAGTACGTGATTGGAGGTAATAAAACTGGTATGCTTTCTAGTAAGAGATCTTTTTTATTATTTGGTTTTTTAAAGAGGCAGATTAGATTTTGGTCCGAGAAACTCAATCTTGTGATTCCTAATGCCCATCTCTCTAGAGATATTGAGGATTGTGATTTGATACATTGCGCACATTGTCTTAGTAAAAATAAAAATAAGCCTTGGGTTTTAGACGTCGAATCCCTCTGGCAATTGTGGATTTCTGGAAGAAATAAAATTGGAAGTAGGGAAAAAGTTTTGAAATATCTTAAAAGAGATAATTGTAAAAAAATAATGACTTGGACGGAGGCCACTAAGAGAGATGTGATAAATATGTTTCCGGAAGTGAAGGATAAAGTTGAGGTTGTTTATTATGCTATGCCAGTACAAAAAACTAAGCCTAAAAAGAAAAATAAGGAGCTTGTTTTGTTTTTTTCTGGAAGATATTTTTACAATAAAGGGGGTCTTCATGTTACAGAAGTTATGGACAGGTTGACCAAGAAATATCCTAACGTGAAGGGCGTAATTAATGGAGCTATCCCTAATGACATTATATCTAGATATTCTAAAAATAATAAATTGGAATTTCATCAGTTGATGCCATATCAGGACGTTTTGAAATTGTATCGTGATGCTGATATTTTTATTTACCCTGGATATAGTGATTCTTTTGGCTTTGTTTTTATGGAGGCTATGGCATTTGGATTGCCTATTGTTACGGTTGATGGATATGCTAGGAAAGAGATTGTTAAGGATGGGGAAACTGGGTTTGTTTTGAAGAGGCCGACCAGCTTAAACTATAAAGAAATGGATGAAGATATAGTTAATCAAATAATTAAGAAGACAGAAATATTAATAGGAAATAAGACACTTAGGTGTAGGATATCAAAAAATTGTGTTAAAGAGGTTGTTTCTGGTAAATTTGCCATACGAAGAAGGAATAAAAAACTTGTAAAGAATTATAAAAATGCAGTAGATAAAAGTTTATAAGTGGTGTTTTTTTTCAATGGAAATGGAAGGGACGAAGGTCGTTGAAAACTGTAGATCGTGTGGGAAATATGGATTGGTGCCTATAATGTCTCTCGGTGAACATTATGTTTCTGGGTTTGTTGAATCTGAAGATATGAAGGGAATTAAGGTTCCACTAGAGTTGGTTTTGTGTAGTGAAGAGGATGGTGGATGTGGGCTGCTTCAGTTAAAACATAGCGCTCCTGATTCTTCGATGTGGGGAGGGCAGTATTGGTATAAATCTGGCATTAATGAAATTATTAAAGATGATTTGAAGGATATTGTTGATTCTTCAGAAAAATTGATGAACTTACAAATCGGAGATATCGTTGTCGATATCGGGTGTAACGATGGAACGATGTTGAGGTATTATGATAAGGAAGGTGTACGTCTAGTTGGGTTTGACCCATCTACAAATGTTGCAAAAGAGGCTGTGGTTGGAACTGATAAAATAATTAATGATTATTTTAATGCCAAAAAATTTAAGGAAGAATTTGGAGATAAAAAAGCAAAAATTATTACTGCTATTTCTATGTTTTATGACTTGGAAAACCCTAATAGGTTTTTAGAAGATATTAAGGAAGTTTTAGACGAAAAGGGTCTTTTTGTTATACAACAAAATTATCTTGTTGGTATGCTTGAGCAGAACGCATTTGATAATATTTGTCACGAGCATAGAGAGTATTATTCTTTCAGATCTTTAAAAAAATTGCTGGACAGACATGATTTAGAAATTTTTGATGTCAAGTTTAATAACATTAATGGCGGGAGTATTCGGACTTATATAAAATTAAAGGATAATGACGAAATTACGCCATTTGAGGGGGCCCGTAGTAGGATTATTGAAACAGAAGAGAAAGAATTGCAATTGAGACTGAATACCCTGGAGCCATACTTAGGTTTTGCCTCTAGGATAGAGAACATAAAGGATCAATTGATAGCATTTTTATCAAAAGAAAAATACCGGGGTAAAACTATTGGAATCTCGGGCGCATCCACTAGGGGTAATACGACATTACAATATTTTGGACTTAGTACCGATTTAATTACTGCTATTGAAGAAAGAAACCCTGATAAGTTTGGGAAAAAAACCATGGGGAGTTTCATCCCAATAGTTTCCGAAGAGGAGATGGAAAAAATTAATCCTGATTATTTACTTGTCTTGATATGGTATTTTTTTGATGTTATTAAAAGTAGAAAAAAACTTTTCTTAGAAAAAGGTGGAAAATTTATATTGCATCTTCCTGAATTTAAAGTTGTTTCAAAAGACTAATTTGAAATTAGTTGTTTTTTTATTATTTCCAATCCGTCTTTAAAAGAATGAGTTTTTATGCCAAGATTATTAATTTTCGTTATATCTAATGTCGAATCTTTTAATGGCTTCACCAGAAGACTCTGTTCATCTAAAATTGATATTTTGGATTCTTTTCTAACTAATCGTTCTAATTTTTTTATAAAATTTAGCATCACTATTCTATCTGGACCAGCTACATTGAAAATTCCTTTTTGTTTCTTTTTTACTAAAGATATTATTATTCCTGCTAAATCATCTATTAGTAAGGGTTGCCTTATTTGCTTTGGGCTTCCTAGAAAAATTTGTTTATTTGAAAAAATATTATTTAATATTCCATTGTTTTTTTTCTTGCCGTTATATCCATATATTGCATCAATTCTAAGTATTAACCCTTTTTGTAGATTTAATACTTCTTTTTCTGCCATTACTTTAGTTTCGCCATACTGGTTAATTGGATGTGGCCTTTCGTTTTCTTTGTAGCTCCCCCCTTTTCCATCGAAGACATAGGAAGAGGAGGTAAAAACCAAATAGGCGTCCAATTTCTGACAAACCCTAGAAACGTTTTTGGCGGTTTCATAGTTTAGTTTTTTAGCCAAGGAAGGTTTTCTTTCACATGCGACAGAACTAGTTAGTGCTACGGTGTTTATAACAACATCTGGGCTCTCTCTCCTCAAAAACTCTTCAACCTTTTGTTTATTAGTTACATCTAAAATCTGTAGCCCCTTAGACGGTGTATTTAAATACGTTCCTATGACTTCATGCTCAACTGACAAAATATCCATCAGTTTAGTTCCCAATAATCCCGAAGCTCCAAGAATAACTACTTTCATTTTGACAAGGAAGTATAGAGTTTTTTATATTTCTTAGATACTGAAGTTAATCCGTTTTCGCTAAAATATCTTTCACATTCTTTAATCATTTTTTTATAGTTTTTAATTTTCATTGCGTCTTTAATTAATACTGGAAAATCCTTATCTTGTTTTGCTATTTTTATACAGCCGTAATCTTTTGCAATTCCTTTGAAATATTTTCCACTTGCAATCACTGGTTTTTTCATTGCCATGGCGTCTGCAAAAACGCCACTACCTATACCTCCTCTATAGGGGAGTAATATTAAATCTGCTGCGGAAAAGTATTTCCACCATTTTTCATACGGGATAAATCCTAAATCGAATCTAACGAGTTTTTCAAAATTATTATCTTTTACTATCTTTTTGTTGAGTTCTAAAAAGTTTGTTATTTTACTTTCATTTCTATCGTTAACTGCAGATGGATTTGTTACAACGAGTATTGTTTTTCCTATATCGTTTGACTGCTTGGTTATTATATCATGTCCGTGATCTGGGATCATCGTGCCGATTAGAAGATAAATATTGCCTTTAAGATTAAGTTCTTTTTTTGCTTGTATTTTTGAAATTGTCCTTACATCTTCTATAATTGCGTGAGGTAAAACTATTATTTTTTTTGAAGGAATATTGTATTCTTCTGTAAGTATCTTTTTGAAGGATCTTGCATGTACTATGATTTTTGCAGATGTCCAACTTATCCATCTATTTTGAATTTTATATAAGATTTTTCTTAAAAAAGTTTTTAGTTTTCCAGATTTGAAGTTTTCCTTTTGCGAAAGAACCGTATGCATTGTTACAATGGATTCCCGTTTTTTAAATAATCCTAAAAATCCTAAAAAAAAGAAATATGGCAACCCATACCAACCCATCATGTTATATTCGTGTTGTGTGTGTACTATATCATAATCTAACAACTTGTGTATGTGCTTGAATAATGAGAGCGGCTTTCCTTGTGTAAAATTTATATCTTCTACTTTTATTCCTTGTTTTCTTATATTTGTGATTAGTTCTGAAGAATATTTAGAGATTCCTTTTTCTGAGGAATAATCTGGATATATCATTGCTATTTTCATATGTTTTAAAAAAGCTGATTCTTTAAAAAACCTATGATAAGAAATAGTGCTGTGGGTATTCTGATTAACTCCAATAATGAGTTTTTACTGCAGAAAAAAACTGCAGACTATCATCTTTGTCCTGGGCAATGGTGCTTATTTGGTGGAGAAATTAAAAGTAATGAGTCTCCACTAGATGCTATAAAAAGAGAGCTTAAGGAAGAGCTTGGATTGGAATTATCAAATATGTCTTATTTCTTCAAAAATAGTTGGAAAATGGGAAAAAGAGAATACAGGGAAGATGTTTTTGTTGTATTTTTTGATAAAAATATAATGGATATAAAATTATCGGAAGGAGCTGGATTTGCTCTTTTTAACAAAAATGAATTGTCCTCTCTTAATTTATTTAATAAATCTAAAATTGCATTAGAGAAATATATTCTCGAGAGCGATTAAACTTAAAAAGATATTTTGTCACGATTAATGATGGATAAAACAGCTTTGATTACTGGGATAACTGGACAAGATGGATATTATCTATCTAAATTTTTGTTAGATAAAGGTTATGCTGTATATGGAATGTATAGAAGAACAAGTCAAGACCCTTTGTTGAATATAAATAATTTTAATGGTAATCTTAAGCTTATAGAAGGTGATATGACCGATATGGGCTCACTTCTTAATATTATTAAAGGAATACAGCCTGACGAAATTTATAATCTTGCCGCTCAATCTTTTGTGCCATCGTCTTGGACTCAGCCTATTTCTACTGCTAAAATTACTGGACTTGGGACTTTAAATATGCTGGAAGTAATCAGGCATGTTAATCCTCAAATTAGGTTTTATCAAGCTTCTACTAGCGAGTTATATGGCAAGATTCAAGAAATTCCTCAAACTGAAAAAACTCCGTTCTATCCTCGTAGCCCGTATGGAGTTGCAAAGATTTTTGCCTATTGGACTACTATCAATTACAGAGAGAGTTATAAAATACATGCTTCGAATGGAATTTTATTTAATCATGAATCCCCAAAGAGGGGTAAGCAATTTGTCACTCGGAAGATTACACATTCTGTCGCAAAGATAAAACTAGGATTACAGAATTTTTTCGAAATTGGAAATCTTAATGCTAAAAGAGACTGGGGCTACGCTGGAGATTATGTGGAATCTATGTGGCTAATGTTGCAGCAAGATCAGCCTGGAGATTATGTTATTGCTACGGGAGAAACTCGTTCTGTAAGGGAATTTATTGAGGAGGCATTTAGAGTTGTTGGAATGGATATCGAATGGGAAGGGAGTGACCTTGATGAGATTGGAAAGGTGAATGGGGAGACTGTTGTTAAGGTGAATGCTAAATTTTACAGACCTGCAGAAGTAGACATATTAATTGGTAATCCCGAAAAAGCTGTAAGAAACCTTAGATGGAATCCTACCAAAACTAAATTCAGAGAACTAGTCCGAATGATGATTGAATCCGATCTTAAGGAATTAAAACTCCATGGGTTAACTGACATTGATAAAGGTCATCTTGATGCTAACGATTCTGGACTTACGCATAGATGTCGTTAGAATGAAGAAAGATAGAAAAATTTTAAATGTTGGATGTGGGAATGAAACCTACGGCACTGATTTTATAGATTTATATCCATCTCGCCCAGAAGTAAAAAAAGTGTTTATCGGGAAAGAAAGGTTCCCTTACAAGAATGATTTTTTTGATGAGGTTTATTCTAATTGTGTTTTGGAGCATCTAGTAGACATTGGGTATTTTATAAGTGAATGCAAGAGAGTTCTAAAAAAAAATGGAAGAATTATTATAATAACGGATAATGCTGCATGTTACAAATTCCATATTCGTTTCTTTCCTCACTCAAAAGGAGCTCATCATGGAGGATATGAGATATACGGAAGGGTGGGTGGAGGAACCGGAAAGAACTCTGAAGACAAACATTATTCGTTATTTACCCCAACTCACCTAAAAAATATTTTTGATTATTATGGAATAAAAACAGAATCTTTAGAATACTTGTTTGGGTATAAAAGAAACAGAATTAATAGGGTTTTGGATTTTTTTATGTCTTTGATAGATAGAGACATTGTTCATCCTCAAATAAAAATTATTGGGCAAAATGTATGAAAATATGTATAGTTTGCACTAGATTTAATTTGAAAAGATTGGGAGGAGTGGAGAGGGTTATACTGAATCTATCAAAAAAAATTATATCTAAGGGTCATGATGTAACAATTATTTGTAAACAAGAATGGGACGAGTGCCTATATGAAAAACATGCTGGGATAAAAATAAAGAGGGTTAAGTGTGTCAAGTCGCCTGGACTTAAAACTTTAACTGCTTTTTTCTCTTTAAGAAAAAGTATCCTTGAAGAAAAAGCTGACATTTATAACCCTCATGATTGGTCTTCTGGTTTCCTATTTTTATTTGGAAAAATAAGTAGACTCAAGTATCTATTAACATCTCATGGATTTCTTGCTGATTATGAGAATCCTCCTTTTTTAGCCAAGATAGTGGAAAAATTTGTTTTTTCTAAGACAAAAGCCGAAATAGTTTGTGTCCAAAAGTTTTCAAAGAATACCAGTTATCTGGATGATTATAATATGGAATATATTCCTAATGGTGTACATACAGATTTATTTTCTATTGATAAGTCGGGTCAGGATGGAGAATATGTATTATCTGTAGCATCCATAGATGAAAGGAAAAATATTGCTCGCGTCTGCAAGGCTTTTTCTGAAAATGGGCTACCTATCAAAATTGCTGGAGATGGGCCATTAAAAAAAAAATTGGCTCAAAAATATAAGAAACATAAAAACATAAAATTTTTAGGCAGAAGAGAGGGTCTTAGTTTAATTAAACTTTTTCAGAAATGTAAATTTTTTGTACTTCCATCTACGGCAGAGGGATTTGGTCTTGTCTGGATAGAGGCTCAATCTTGCGGAAAACCGATTATAGCTTCTAATGTTGGAGTTGGTCCAGAGTTAATTCTCGATAAAGACTTTGGGAGGCTAATAAACGACACATCTTCACAATCTGATATCTCTCGAAATATCATTTCCCTGAATGAACAGATAGACAGATATGGAACAGAATCAGAAAAAATCAGAAAAAATATAATAAACGGTTATTCCTGGGATTCCATTTCTGATAAATATTTAAATAAATTTGAAGTACTATTAAATAAATGAAAATAGCCATAATACTTGGAACTCGTCCAGAGATTGTTAAACTGAGCTCTATTATTCGGGAATGTAAAAATCTTGAATTGGATTATTTTATAATACATACTAATCAGCATTATTCTCCAGAATTAGATTCTATTTTTTTTAAAGACCTAAATCTTCCCGAACCTAGATACAACCTGAATATTGGATCTGGTACACAGGGAGAGCAAATAGGAAGAATGTTTATTGGGCTTGAGAAGATATTTGAGAAAGAGAAGCCTGACCTTAGTATTGTTCAGGGGGACACTAACTCGGTTTTTGCCGGAGCTTTTGTTTCATCTAGATTTGGGATAAAAATAGCACACGTTGAAGCAGGCTTGAGAAGTTACGACAATAAAATGCCAGAAGAAATAAATCGCATATTAACGGACCATATTTCTAATTATTTCTTCTGCCCCACAGAAAGACAGAAGATCACGCTGCTCAAGGAAGGAATTTCTAGAAAAAATATTTTAGTTGTTGGAAATACCGTTGTAGATGCTGTTTTTTGGGCGCGTAATCATGGTTCAGATATCCTAAAGAAATTGAATTTGGTGGATAATAAATATTGTCTATTAACATTACATCGCTCGGAAAATGTTGATTCCAAAGATAGATTAAAATATTTATTAGGTCAAATTGGATCACTTACTGAAGAAAATATCATTTTTCCCATACACCCTCGAACTAAAAAAATGATAGAACTTTTCGATCTTATTGTTCCTGGAAATGTTCAATGCATTAAACCTATAGGATTTTTAGATATGGTAACCCTGGAAAAATATTCAAAATTGATCCTTACTGATTCTGGTGGAGTACAGGAAGAGGCTTGTGTTTTGGGTGTCCCTTCCATAACCCTGAGAACAACAACGGAAAGACCGGAAGTGGTTGATGTCGGTGCGAATATCTTAATGTCTAAAAGTCTCTTAGCTGATTTTAATAAGATGGTAAATATAAAACGTGGATGGGAAAATCCCTTTGGGGATGGAAACTCTGGGAAAAATATTGTAAAAAACTTAAGGAATCTAAATAATGGGTAAAAAAACCATTGCCTTAATAGGTGAAAATTTTGGAGGAACTGGCAAGGGTTTGTATCCTGTAGAAATTTCCAAATCTATTAACAGGATTAGTAAAAAGTATAAGGTTAAACTTTTTATGAGAGATGCTGCTAACTACAATTCTAGATTTACGGTAAAGGTAAAAACTTTCAAAACAAAACTGAGAATAATGGCAGGACTTGGTTATTATATTCCTCTACTATTAAAATTAAAAAAAGACAAATCTATAGATTTGATTCATGCCTATGACGAGAAAACTAATCTAGTTGCAACTCTTCTAAAAAAACCCGTGGTCACTACTGTTTGTGATATGTATCCTATTGAGGTTAACCGCTTTCCTATGAAAAATTTTTTTCAGCTTATATATAAATTATTAGATAGGTGCGATCAAATAGTTACTATATCCAAAAACACCGCAGATAAGCTAATAAAAAGATTTCCGAATTTCTCTGAAAAAGTAACTCCTATTCATCTTGGAGTAGATATTAATCGATTTAAGCCCGATTATAAAAATAGTAGAAAAATCATTACTATCGGAATACTATGTAGTGAAGATGAAAAATTGGTTGGAGTTTTTGAGAAAATTTTGTTGGAGTATGGTGATAAGGTAAAAATTATACTGGGAGGCAGAGATGTTCCAGAAAAGTTTAATCAATTGAAATCTTTTCCAAATGTTTCATTTAGGGGTTTTATAAAAGAGTCTCAACTCCCAAAACATTATCAGGATATTGACATTTTTGTATATGACACCAATATTGCCGCCTTTGAATTAATCCCAGTAGAGGCCATGTCTTCCGGATGTGCTGTTGTAGTTAGTAATGTTGGAGCATTGCCTGAAGTAATAAATGGGGGAGGCATTCTCGCTAATAATACTGAAGAGGGTTTTTATAATTCAATAAAAAAACTACTGGATAATAGAAACCTTATGTCGGAGTATCAGAAAAAGGGGAGAAAAAGGGGAGAACAATTAACATGGGATATTTGTGCAAAAAAATACATGCAGGTTTATGATAAGGTATTGCCTCTCTCTTAGCCTAGTAGTAAATAACGGTAATGGGCGTCTTTTGTTTTCTGAAATTTGAAATATTCTGTGTTACCAAACAATTAAATAATACGCAAATTACAAATAAAAATGGATAGAATAAAATTGATTAAATCTACATTTCTATACGAAGAAAAAACTAAGAAAAAACTTTGTAATTTTATAATGGATTCCAATATTCTTAGCATGAATAGTGAATGTAGGAAGTTTGAAGAAAAATTTTCAGAAAAACAAGGTAGGAAATATTCTGTCTTTGTATCAAGTGGTAGCTGTGCGAACCTATTATTGATTCAGGCAATGTTAAACATAGGAAAGTTGAAAAAGGGTGATAAAATATTTGCGTCAAGTTTGACATGGGCCACGAATATAATGCCAATAATACAATTAGGATTAGTTCCTATATTATTAGACGTGGAAGAAAACACACTAAACGTGTCCTCTAAAACACTTACAGACGGATATGTTAAAAATCCCGATGTTAAAGCTCTTTTTTTGACAAATGCGTTAGGCCTTTGTTCGGATATAGACGAGATAAAGAAGATATGTACAGTTAATAATATTTCATTGTTTGAGGACAATTGTGAGTCTCTGGGTTCGGAACATAAAGGAACCCGCATGGGCAATTTTGGTATTGCTTCTACTTTTTCTTTTTTTGTTGGACACCATCTTTCAACTATTGAGGGAGGGATGATTTGTACTGATGATTCAGAATTATGTGAAAATCTTAAATTAATAAGAGCACATGGTTGGACGAGAAATAATTCAGAAGATTTTAAAGAAAGAAAGAAGATTGATAATGTGGTAGATGATTTTTATAGTATTTATGCCTTTTATGATTTGGCATATAATTTTAGGCCCACAGAAATTAATGGATTCATAGGAAACCAGCAAATAGCTTATTGGGACCTAATTATAAAAAAGCGTGAGGAAAATTTCTTTAAATTCTATAAAGCAACTTTGAAAAATGACGATATAATCCAACTTAAAGTCCAGGAAATGAATGTTATTTCTAATTTTGGGTTCCCTCTTCTGTTTAGAAATAAAGAACTTTTTGAAAAATATAAAAAACTTTTTGAAAAGGAAAATATTGAAATTCGTCCAATAATAGCTGGCAATATCGCCAAGCAGCCCTTTTTTAAAAAATACATAGAAAGTGATAACCCTTGTCCAAATGCTGAAAAAATACATAAAAATGGATTTTACTTCGGAAATAATCCTGAGATGAATGAATCTGAAATATCCAGAATTACGAATATTCTAGCTAATTATAAAATTGATATAGCTTGATTAACATCAATGTATATAATCACAAAACAGTTATAAACTCGATATTCTAGTAAATTTAATGTCTCAGAAAAAGAAAATTATTAATGAATATAGGAAGTCGGAAGTGGCAGATGTTTTTGATAATGAGAGGAAAAAATATTTATTTCAAAAATATAAACATAAGATTGAATTTAATTTTTTGAAAAAAACAATTATGTTGTTTGATAAAAATAAAAAAATAAAAATTTTAGATGTTGCTTGCGGTACTGGAAGAATGCTTCCAGAAATTACTAGAATTAGGAAGAATTTGGAATATCATGGACTAGATTCTTCCGAGGAGATGACTTTTCACTTAAAAAGAAAGGCCAAAAAAATGAATTTTCCTGTAAATATTAAAATAGGGGATGCCACAAAATTACCATACGGGAATGATACTTTTGATTTGGCCTACACTTATCACCTAACCTGGCACCTACCAGTAGAGCTACAGATAAAAACTATTTCCGAAATGTTAAGAGTTGTTAAAGATAATGGATATGTGTTATTTGATACATTAAATAGTCAATTCTTGTGGGAAAAAATTAAGTTTATGCTTGGTGTAAAAAAAACAGATGGTATACATAAACTATCTGTAAAGGATGTGAAGAAATTTTTAAAGGATTATAATTATAATATAGAAAAACTTTCGGACTTTCCAGTAAAAAACTCTTTTCTGTATTCTATTTTAAATATAATTAATAAGGCCAGAGAAATACTTCCAACGAATATGTTCCATATGATTTTTTTTAGAGTTAAAAAAAAATCCTTTAATAAATAAAATGTTTGAATCAAATTTAAAAACAATTTCTAAGGAAGTTTTTCATGATAAAAACCAAGTAGAATATTTTATATTGACCCACAAAAAGCATAAACGTGAAATGTATTTTAGGACTCATGATAAATCAGCTTTGGATTTTGCAGAGCCAAAATTTAACTCTAGAAAAAAGAAAATAATTTTTACCTTACTTAAGTTGGGAATACTTCAACCTTTTCTTAAAAAAATAAATTTGTCAAAAAAAATGGGAAATGTTATTTTTGTTGGAGGACAAATTAAGGGATTTGATTTGAAAAATAGTTATGTCTATTCTTTTCAGTATCTACTTCCTACAAGAAGTGATTTTATAAAAACGAAGAGAAATCAGAAGTTATTGGGAAATCAAGGCTTTGCCCCAAAAGTAATTGAAATAGATGAAGTGAAGTGTTTTTCAAAAGAAGAACTATTCTCTCCATATACAGGAGATGCTTCTTTTTTGTTCGATAGATTGTTAGAATTCTATAAGATGAAGAAAATAAGGGTTTTGGATATTGAAAAGAAAGTAAAAAATTATTTTAGGAAAAATAGTGTTAATGATCCTCTGTTTAATGTGGCATTAGATAAAATTAAAGGTGTAGATTATTTTTTATTTACGAGGATTCATGGATAGTTTGCAAAAGAGCAGTGCATTACTAAAAATGGGAAGATATATTTCGTTGATTGGGATTTAAAAAATGGGTTGGCCATAGAGGATTTAGTTGCCTTCTTTAGATCTGATGATAAATTTTTTGAAAAGGTGATATTTCGAAAACTTATTAAAAAATATCCGAAGCACATCAGAGAACATTTGGGCGAATATTTGATTCTCAGGGAATTACTGAAAGTTTCTCGGGGAATTGGCAATTGGGATTTGTCAAGAAATAGAATTTCAAATTTAGTTAATTTTACTAAGAAAAACGTATGATATATTTTGAAAAATTTAGAAGTTTAATTCATTCTTTTTGAAATAATAAATCCCGCCAAATATATAACCCTAGAACATATTGTCGCAACACAGGCCCCTAGCACTCCTTCCATCATACCAAATTGCAAACCGTATCCAATGAACCATATATTTAATATCACATTTACGACTGTCGAAATAATGAGTAATTTGGCTATAATTTTGGTTTTCTTTATTGACACAAAATATGAGTTATAAATTGCTGCAACTGGCATTATGATTAGTATCAGAGAGAATAACTGCAGGAATATTGTTGCCTGCATGAAGTCTTTTCCATAAATCATTAAAATATATTTTGCCGCGAAAAAAGTGAAAAGGGCTGCTACCAGCCCTACAACAAAAGTAAAGTTTCTGGTTTTTGAAAAGAGGCTTTCTAGTGACCTTCCTTGGGTTCTTGCGAAAACGGGAAGGACCGCTACTGCTGCAGAACTTATTATTAACCCCGCAGCGCCTATTAATCCAAATGCTGCTCCATAATAACCAATATATATTAGATCTACATAGTGCCCGAGCATTAAAATATCAATGTACCCAAAGAACATTCCACTCAGGGCCATTACGCTCAAGGGCAATACAAACTTCCCTAACTCTATTTTCTCGTTTCTGGTTAAACCCTTTGCTGTTTTTCTTAAGAATGAGATTTCTTTTTTTGCTACTATTCGTAAATATAGTAAACCAAGAAAGTATGCTAAAGTTATAACCAATATCACTATTGCTATCACAACTGAGGCCTCTAGGTTAGTTTTAAGCAAGAGTAAAATGGTTATTGGAATTAATGTAAACCTTAATATCTGAAATATTATTTCTTTAATCATGATTATTTTAAAGTTGTTCCCGGCCTGGAATGCTGATCCAACATATCCCGCTAGAGTAACTATTGGAATGTATATTGCACCTGCTAAAAGTGCGTAAAAAATTGGTTTGTTGTAGTAATTGTTTGCTAAAAAATACCCTAACACAACTAATACTAAAGAGCATATTATTACTAGATAAATTTTATATTTCAATAGTCCTTTGAAATATGTTTTTGCTTTTCCAGGTTTATTTTCTCCCAGAGCTTTTGATGCGAATGTTATCATGGCTGTTGAGATTCCCAAGTCTGAAAATGAGGCAAACAGAATAATTGTTGAAAGCGCTAGAGTATAAAGGCCAAAAAGTTCGACACCTAGCATTCTTGCCACTACTATTGTAAATATTAGGCTTCCGAATTTTGCTATTAGGTTTGTTGTTAATTGATATGTGGAATTCTTCATTACTTGTCCAGTTGTTCCTGAAAAATCTTTTCTTCTAAACCTTTTGAAAATATTTTTTATATCTCCAACCTCTTCTTCTATGATATTATTCATAACTCTCGAAGACTTTTCTTGTTTTTATTTCTTCTTATAACTGAATTTAGAAATATTTTGTTAAGCACGGGTTCATTGTGATATTTTAGGTGTGGTAAATCTGCTGCCATGTGAAAAATTACTCCGATTAATATACAAAAAAATATTTGATTAAAAAACGAAAGGATAAAAAGTAATGCCCAAAAACTAATGCTGTAAAAAACGAAGATTCCTCGTTTGAATTCATTTCTCTTTTTGATGGATAAGTTAAACCATTTCTCTCTATTTTTATTATACCAAATTAATGCTTTAATTGGATTTTGTCTCTGGTTTCGAAGAGATACCAAAAATAGTGGTCTATATCTATTGTCCATGACGAAATAAAAATAATTAGTCCTATAAATAATGGTAATTCAAAAAATATTAAAATATAACTTACTGTAAACCCGAATAAAAAATGCCACTTGAATTTCATTCTTCAAGTTGCCTTGCAATGTCTGCGAATGCCGGCCTAGAGATTAAAACACCTGTTGTTATTCCAATCAATGTTGTTACCGCAAAACCTTTCAGAAGACCTGCTGAGGCTGCTCCGATACCCATGAAGCTTAGAAATCCGGTCAGTGGTATCATCGCTACAAATGTTGTTGTAAATGCTGTTATAATTATGAATAGGGCTTTTTTGATTCTTTGTTTGATTGATTCCCTTTTGTCTCGAGCTTCGTCTAGAATAATTAATTGTGAATCTATTCCTGTTCCTATTGCGGCTATGATTCCAGCGATTGAAGGCAAATCCAAGTTCCAACCGATTAGTGCTGCCGTTCCTAAAATTATTAAAACCTCTGATAGTGAAACTGTCACTAAAGCTAATGATGCCTTAATTTTTCTATATCTTACAAAAACTACTAAGGAGACTGCTATAATTGCAAAGAGTCCGGCTAATAAAATTTGTTTTGAAAACTCCTCTCCTAAGTTTGGCGAAATTTTGTCTATTTTTACTATCTCTAATTTGAAAGGAAGGGATCCTGTTATTAGAATTGTTTGGAGTTGTTTCATCTCTGCTTTTGCCGATTCTATTGCTTCATTTCTAGTTCCACCCTGTCCTGAGCCTGATATTGCTATTTGTGTTGTTACGGAGCCTTTTAGGGATGAGCCTATATTTAGGGAAGATGTTTGTTGTCCATCTATGAAGAAGTCTAGTTTCTTACTTAGGTAAGAGCCGTTTATGGATAATTCGTCAGTTATGTCTGCGTGCCTTTGTGCTGCTGCTTCGGATAAAAAGATTGTGAATTGGAAGTTGCATGATTCTCCTTCTTGGACTGCGAAACATTCCGTTATCATTGCGTCAGAACCTGTTCTTCCTACGTGAGTTATATCTTTATCTCCTCCGACGAATACTGTTTCGTTCCCAATCTTTGCCTCAAAGTGACCCTGTTTTGCTATTAGTTCTTCTAGATCTTCTGGACTTGAACCTGCGATTTCTATTCCCATTAGGTTGTCCCCTGAAGAGGTTTCTACTTTGAAGAATTTTACGTCAGACAATCCGTAGACGTTTAGTCTTTGTTCTGATACTGCAATTAAATCATTTAGTTGCGCGTCGTTTAGTGGAATGTCTGCTTTAACGAAGGCTCTTGCTCCTCCTCTAAGATCTAACCCAGTCTTTATTTTTGTTAAAGGTATTTCTTCTAGTGATATATCCTCAAGGATTGTTCTATCGTAGAGATTTATTATTTCTATTTGTTTTGTTTGAATTATTAGTTTTGTTGTTTCGTTTTCTTCTAAGTTAGTTATTTCTTTCATGGCCGACCTGTAATCTTCTAGTAATTTAATCTCTTGTCCATTGATTGACTGAAGAGTCATCCCTTCTCGAAGACCGTCTTGGAACACGCTTGAATTTTGTTCTACTGATGTTATTATGAGTCCTTTTTCTAGAGCTTGTGGCGGAAGTCCGAAAACTGAAATTAGGGATAATGCCACTACTATAATTAGTATCCAGATTCTAAATGTTATTTTCATTTTGTCTGAATGTGCCATTTAATTATTGAAGCGTTTGTTATCCATGTATTGAAGAGGTCGAAGCCTAAGCCTATTAGTAATATCGTGAATATCTGATTAAGGACTGATTCGAATGAATAGATTGCGATCAGGGCTGTCGTGATTGCGATGATGGAAGTGATTGTCATTGTTGTTCCGGTTTTGAATGCGCCGAAGAGAGCTTTGTTCACGCTTTCTTTTCTTCTGAGGAGTCTTGTTGTTAGTAGGATGTCTGTGTCTACTGAGTAACCGATTAACATTAGGAAGGCAATAATTCCAGCTGTCGACATTTGGATACCTACTATATTTACTACGGCTAGGGTCATTATGATGTTTGCGAAAGCTGCGAGCATCACGGCGAAAGCTGGAACGGACTTTTTGATGTAGATTCTTATTAATGCTACTGCAAATATCATGAATATTATTGCCGATATCACTGGGTTAGTTTTTAAGAAGAAATTTCCGAGAAAGAATCCGAACAATATATTTAAGACTATAACTTGGAATTTTGTTTTTTTGCCTTTTGAAAAGATTAAGAAAACTACTGCGGACATCCAGAAAAATGCCAGGATTATTGCAACGATTAGTTGTTTGTAGAAGTCTTGGGATAGTGAAGCTGATGTTGTTTCTGTTGAAGAATTTTCGGATGTTAGTTCGTATTCTAGAAATTCTTCTAAAGTTAATATTAGTATTGAAGTGTCTTGTTCTTTTGCTGTTATTATTAGTTGTATTTGGGTTCCTGTGTTGTCAGATATCGTTTTAATTTCAAAATCTTGAATTGTTTGAGATAGGTATGTTTCTAATTCCTGCGCAGAGACTTGGGTTGATATTGTTATGGCGATTCCTCCTGTTAGTGTTACATCTTTATTGATTATATCTCCGGTTTGAAGGTAGAAGAATGTTAGATAAAATAGGGATAGGATTAGTACTATCGCTGGGAGAATTAGGATTTTTTTGTAGTTAGTGTCGTGCCAGTTCTCGAATTTTTCCATATATATTTGAGAATGGGTTTGGTTTTAAAGTTTGTGGGATAAACTTTTTGTTAAAGGTAAAGTTTAAAATGGTAAATTAGGTGTTTATTTTATGCGTGGATAGTTTAAAGTAACATTTGGGATGTTTCGTAAAACAATCTTTCGTATATGCGTGGATAGTTTAGTGGTAGAATAACTGGCTTCCAACCAGTTGACCAGGGTTCGAGTCCCTGTCTGCGCATATGAGGGAATGCCTGCACTGCTCGCATTTTACTCTTGATGCATCTTGATTTGGTTCAAGAGCAAAAAGCTCGGTCAAACGTTTGACCGATAATGAGGGAATGCCGGAGCGGTCAAACGGGGCAGACTCAAGATCTGTTAGCTTATGCTTACGGGGGTTCGAATCCTCCTTCCCTCATTTTATATTCGGGCGGATTCGAACGAGTGTTTTGATTTGCTCTTTATTTACAAATCGAAACTACTTACTCATTACATTCGTAAGTAATCCTCCTTCCCTCATTAACTTTTTATAGCTAAATTCTCTGATTCTTTTGTGCTCTCGTAGCTCAGTCTGGATAGAGTGTCTCCCTCCTAAGGAGAAAGTCGCAGGTTCAAATCCTGCCGAGAGCGTTTGGGGATTTGAACTACGGTTCAAGCTTCGCTTTAGAAAAGCTCGCAATTTACTCATTTTATTCGCAACTTATCCTGCCGAGAGCGTTTGGGGATTTGAACTACGGTATAAATTATTATTTAATGATTTTCGTATAATTTATAAATCTGGTTTTATTCTACTTATTATGAGGAGTAGGGCTTACTTTTTGATTTTCCTGGTGGTCATTTCTTCTGTCGGGTTTGTTTTTGGATTGGATGGCAGTGATACAATGACTGTTTCTGCAAATATTCTCAGGTCTGAATTTATAGGAATTGAGGTTCCTGATACACTTTACTTTGGAGATGTTCAGACTGGTGAAAAATCTGACACACTTAATTTGTATATAAATAATACTGGGAACATTGATATAACCGTTACTCCTGAACTCACAAATGATACTGAAGAGATCTTTTCTTACTTATTTTTTCAACGAGTGCAAAGTGATACTCCGGTACAAATAGGTAGTTTTAGTGTTGATATTTCTAAACCTTCTTCTGGAGAGAAAAAGAGCCAAAGAACTTATGTTACGTTAGACTTGAGGGAGTTTGATGGAGAGTTAGATGACGATATAACTAATCATCAGGCGAATGTAATATTCTGGGCTCTTCCTAAATGATATTATGAATAGAATTTTTTTATTAATTTTGATACTAATATCTCCTTTTATTTCTTCTATGGAAGTTTCCCCTCCACAACTTTACTTGGTTGGAGATGTTAGAGATACTCTTTGTGAAAACGTTACCATTGCTAATATTGAATCTGATATTATTGTGGTTGATAGATGGGTTTCAATGGGATATGATAGTCGGAATCTTTTGGAATATATTATGTCTTCTGAGAATTTGGGGTTAAATGTAAGTTATGATGATGATTTTTTTATTAATGAAAAAACAAAGCAGTTGGTTTGTGTGAATGGTGCAAAGAGTGGTCTTTACTATGGGGTTTTATTATATATGGCCAATGGGGAAAATTCTGGAGTGGGGATTTGGGTTCAAGTAAATTTATCGGAATCGGAAAATATTGAGTTAAATAGAGAGGTTATGTCTCCTCAGGTAGATTTTTCTGGTGCTCTAGTTGTTATTTTAATATTCTTGTTCTGTTTTTTATTAGTTGTGTTCTGTTTTTTATTATCTACTGAATTGATAGTTAACTTTATAAAAAGAAATGTGAGTATATGATTAGACGGCCATAGTATCTTGGTTACACCCGATCCCGTTCCGAACTCGGAAGTTAAGCTTGATATGTTCGGGTTTGTACTGTCTTTGATGGGAAGGCTCGGAGCCGTCTGTTTTATTTTTTTAGAATCCTGTTGTGTGGATATAATTGATTAGTGATTGGACTTATAAGAATATAGTTTAAAATTTCTTGAATTTGTTGACTAGTTCTAGTGTGTCTGTCTGTCCTAGAATTTGGGCTCGGCAGCAGTATCGTTTGATTTCTAATTCGTCGAGAGCTTCTTTTTGTGTCTTGCCATCTTCAACTAATTTCTTGTATTTTAGATAGAGGTGTGCGATTGGTTTTCCGCAACTGAAACATCTTATTGGGATTATCATAATTGATTAGTGAAATTTTGGTTTATAAGTTTTTGGTTTGGCAATGTTTATATATATTAGACGTATGGCTAGATAATGGTGAATGGAAAGAAGGAGTTGATTAGACTGAAGAATGTTTCGAAGTTCTACTATATGGGAGATTCCGTCGTTAAGGCCCTGAATGATGTGAATTTTAAGGTTTATGAGGGTGAATTTGTTGCTATAATGGGACCTAGTGGCTCGGGTAAGTCGACTGCTATGAATCTTGTTGGGAGCTTAGATATTCCGACTAAGGGTTCCATTTATTTAGATGATAATGATATTTCTACTTTGGAAGAAAGTGAATTGGCGCAGATTCGGGGTAAGAAAATTGGATTTATTTTTCAGTCTTTTAATTTGATTGCTAATTTGACTACTATTGAGAATGTGATGCTTCCTATGATGTTTCAGGGTGAGGAGGTTGAGGTTCGGAGAGAGAAAGCCAAGGAGGTTTTGGGGTTGGTTGACTTGGGAGATAGGCTAGATCATTATCCGAGTGAGTTGTCTGGAGGGCAGAGGCAAAGAGTTGCGATTGCGAGAAGTCTTGCTAATGATCCTGAGGTTATTTTGGCAGATGAACCTACTGGGAATTTGGATACGAAGACCGGGGGAAGTGTTATGGAATTTTTGGAGAAGATGAATAAGGAGGGGAAGACTATTATTATGGTGACGCATGATTCTGATTTGGCGGAGAAGTATGCTGATGTTGTTTATTGGTTGCGAGATGGAGTACTTGAAAAAGTGACGAAGAGGGTTGGGAAAAAATTTGTTGATGTTACAAAGAAAGTGAAGAAGAAGGTTTTGAAAAAAGTTATTAAGAAGGTTAAAGGGAAAGGGGAAAGTAGGTGAAAGATTTTTTTATTCTGGCTTTTAAGAATTTGAAGCATCGTGGAATTCGATCGTGGTTGACGCTTCTTGGTATTTTTATTGGTGTGATGGCTGTTGTTTCTTTGATTAGTCTTGGTACTGGTTTGCAAACTGCTATCGGGGCGCAATTTGGAATTAGTAGTACTGAGGTTATCACTGTTCAGGCTGGAGGACTTAGTAGTGTGGGACCTCCTGGGACTGGGGTTACGAATAAGTTGACTCGGGATGATGCTGATGCGATTGAAAGGCTTAGCTTTGTTGATGTTGCTATACCTAGGATTCTTGCAACGGGAAAGATGGAGTTTAATGATATTCTTTCTTTTGGAATGGCTGCTTCTGTTCCTGATGGAGAAGATAGAAAAGTTGTTTACGAAATTTTAGATATTGAGGCTACTGAGGGTAGGATGTTGAAAGATGGGGATGTTGGAAAAGTTGTTTTGGGTTGGAATTTTTTTAAGGATGATGCTATCTTTGGAGAGGTGATTGTACCTGGAAAAAGTGTTCTTATTCAAGATGAGAAGTTTTTGGTGATAGGTATTGGAGAGAAAAAAGGGAGTTTTATTTTTGATAATATGGTTATGATGAATGATGATGATATTATTGATTTATTTGAATATGGAGATGAGGTGGATTTGATTGCGGTGAAAGTTAAAGATAAAGACCTTATAGGTAGATCTAAGGAGGATATTGAAAAGTTAATGAGGAAGAGGCGTGATGTTGATTTAGGCAAGGAGGATTTTTCTGTTTCTACTCCTGATGCTATGCTTTCTACTGTAAACAATGTTTTGGGAGGGGTTCAGGCTTTTATTGTGATTATTGCTTCTATTTCTATTTTAGTTGGTGCCGTGGGGATTGTAAATACTATGACTACGAGCGTTTTGGAGAGAAGAAAAGAGATTGGGATTATGAAGGCTATTGGAGCTCGGAACTCTCAGATTTTTATGCAGTTTTTGATTGAGTCTGGTCTGCTTGGTTTTGTCGGGGGACTTGTTGGGGTTATACTTGGTGTTGCGATTGGTGTTGCTGGAGTTTTGGGTATTAATAGTTGGATTGGTTCTGAGGTTAGTCCTAGTATTGATTTTATATTGGTTGGTGGAGCTTTGGTTGGTAGTTTTATTATTGGGGCTATTGCTGGAATTGTTCCTGCTATGAATGCTGCTAAACAAGATCCAGTGGAGGCTTTACGAGGATGATAGGAATTGAAAGTATTCGATATTCTTTGAGGAATATTGTGCATAGAAAAGGCCGAAGTTTTCTTACAATATTATCTATCTTTTTGGGCATCGCTACAATTTTTATTTTTGTTAGTTTTGGGCTTGGACTTTATGGGTATATGAGTAGTTTGGTCGAGGGTGGTAGTGCGGACAAAATTTTAATTCAACCTGCTGGATCTGCTGGAGTACCTGGGTTGGACAGTCCTTTTAGACTGGAAGATAGAGATGTTCGTGTTGTGAAGAGAGCTGGAGGGGTTAGTGAGGCTACTGGGGCTTATGTGAAAATTGCTCAAGTTGAGAGTCGAGATGAGCAAAAGTATGTTTTTTTGCTGGGCTATGATCCGAAGGTTCCTCTTATTATGGAGCTTTATGATAATATTGAAATTATTCAGGGTCGTGAGCTTGCATCTGGAGATGGTGGAAAAGTTGTGCTTGGGTATAATTATATGATTGATGATAGGATTTTTCCTAAAGGACTTGAGGTTAATGGAGAGATTAAAGTGCAGGGCCGAGATATGAAGATAGTTGGGTTTTATGAATCGATTGGTAGTCCTCAGGATGATGCCCAGGTTTATGTTATAAACGATGAGATTGATAGTATCTTTCCTGATAGTGATAATTATTTTGGTTGGATTGTTGCGCGAGCGGATAGTGAGAAAATTGATTGGACCGTCGAGAATATTGAGAAAGACCTTCGGAAATCTCGGGACCAAGAAGAGGGGAAGGAAGATTTTTTTGTTCAGAGCTATACCGATTTACTTGAGAGTTTTCTTGTTGCCATGAATATTATTATTGGATTTGTAATTTTGATTGCTCTTATTAGTGTTTTAGTAAGTGCTGTGAATACCGCTAATACAATGATTACTTCTGTCGTTGAGAGAACGAAAGAGATTGGGATAATTAAATCAATTGGTGGAAGAAACTCTGAAGTGTTTGGGATTTTTCTTTTTGAGGCTGGGTTTTTGGGACTTGTTTCTGGGGTAATTGGAGTCTTGCTTGGATGGGGTTCTGCTTATACTGGTGGTGTAATTTTGGATAATTTAGGCTGGGGATTTTTGGCACCGGTTTTTCCTAGTTATTTGTTTGCTGGTTTGATTGTGTTTGCGGTTTTAACGGGAGCTATTAGTGGAGCTATTCCTGCATGGCGAGCAAGTAGGACAAATATCGTAGATGCTTTGAGATATGAGTAAATTTACTTTTAGAATTAAAACTAATATCTGGAAATTTTAGCTTTTCTGGAGATACTATCTTTTATTCTTTTTTATCTGATTCTTTTTTATTTTTCTGTAAATCCAATACCCTATCACTAATATCACCGCTGCCCAAAAAAGGTATGTTCCTTTCCCAGTTGTTTTCTGGTCGGCCTTCCTGTTTGTAAAATATGATGAATCAAAAAGTACAGTCTCTTCGACAGTTCTTCTTATATTTATCTGATCTGAATAGATTAGGTTTACTTTAAATTCTCCATCTTCTAGGGATGCCTCAAAGTCGGCAGAAGTATATTCGTTGGAATCTAGATCTCCAACCACTACTCTATTTGAGCCCTTTATTTTTATTATGTCTTGTTTTGGTATTTCTATTGTAAGTGCCTCAATATCTGATTCTTCAATATTTAGAACTTCTAGTGTGATTTCATGTGTAATATAATTATAATCTTTTACATATATCTCAAATTCTGCTCGGACATCATTTACTTCCATGTCGAATGTTTTTGATAATGCTACATCATTTTTGGATTGGACTCTTACTTCTATTGGGTTTGCTCCGTCTAGCGCATTTTTGTTAACTCTTATTTCATATGGAACTAATAGGTTTGACTCGAAGTCTTTTATATAATCAATTTTTTTGAATGTTCTAAGTCCTGATTCTCCTGGATTAAATTCTACTGGGTAATCTTCCAATAAGTTAAATGTTATGTCGTCGCAATCTGGCGAGTCTATTCCCTCAACCTGGAACACCAATTTAGCATAATCCCCTGGTACTGCTGGATACGGGTCTTGGTTTAATAGCGTCACATCTAGATCGCATCTTATTTCCGCTGCCATTGTGAACGGTAAAACCGATATTAATAACAATACTATGATTATCATCTCTTTTTTCATTATAGTTATTAGTGTCTTTAATTTTTAAAGTTTTGGTGTTTTGATTGTGGTATATCTCATAAAAATTTAAAAAGGAATAGATTATCTATTGCGTAGGTGATGACATTTTGTGGACATCATAATAAATTAAAATGGTAAAGAAGTGTATTTATTGTTCTGTTGGGGTCGACGATAATTCTGTTGTGGACATGTGTGAGCGTTGTATGTATCAGGTTTGGGGAGAGAAGATGGCGAAGACGATTATTGAGAATATGGAAAGAGAAAGAGATGTCGGGAATTTGGAGCTGGGAAAAGTTGGTGAGTCTACTAGACCAAAAGAAACCAATGAGTTGATTGAATCTAGTAATGTTATCGAAGAAGTGAGTCCGGAAGAATTATTGTTCAATGATTCTGTGACCGAATTTGATATTAATAAGTAGTATTTTGCACTAGCAAAGATTTTTAAATAGAATTTTTCTTGGTTTGATAGGATAGAGATGTCCGAGTGTTACAGCGCTGAAGAGTTCTGTATAATTAAAAATGGCAAGACGAACGAAAAAAGTTAGAGAAAAAGGAAAGTTGCGGCTTAGTTCTTACTTTAAGAATATTGATGCTGGAGTTAGGGTTGCTGTTGCCGACGATAGAGGAGTTAAAATTGGTTTTCCGGCACGACTTCGAGGAATGAGTGGGAAAGTTAAGGCTACTCGAGGTAGATTTGTTGAAGTTGAAATTAAAGATGGGAACAAACTGAAGACTTTTATTATTCATCCTGTTCATCTGAAGGTGTTGGTATGATAAAGGATTCTCGTGCAGTTACTATGGCTGAAGTTGTAGAGTTAGTTGGTGATTCTGAGAAAGCTGAAGAGATTAAGAGATTTGTAAAGAATTTTAAAATTTTAGATTCAAAAAAAGCTGAGGAATTATCTAAAGAAATTAAATCACTTGATTTAATTAGATTGAAAGATGAGCACATAGTAAAGATTGTGGATTTTGTTCCAACTGATGCTAGTGAATTGAATAAGGTGATAATTGATGTTTCGTTTGATGCGGATGAAGTAAATAAGATTTTGAACGTTACTCAAAAGTTCAAGTAAGGATTCGGAGATTAAAAATGGCTAAAGAAGAATTTGCAATCATTCTAGACTTTTTACCTTATGGTTATCCTTTGGAAAATAAAAGAATGCCTTTGGCGCAAGCTATTGGGGAAAATGGGTTTACTCTATTACAATTAGTTCCCAGGAGAGGGGAAAAGTTTGAAATTGGAGAAAGGGTCTATATTGGAGATGGTAAAAGAGATAAGGTTCAGTATATTTTGGGACGATGTCCGAGAGAGAAATTGACAGAGACTGCTAAAAGTGGGCTTGATGATTTTATTGTAGAATATGTTTTGAAGAACGAGGAAAGGTTTGTGAAATTTTTCAATAAGGCACAAGCTATAAATACTCGACTTCATCAATTTGAGTTGTTGCCTGGTCTTGGGAAAAAACATACAAGTGCTATTCTTGCAAGTAGAGAAGATAAAGAGTTCGAATCTTTTGAGGACATCAGGGAACGTGTTACTAATTTGCCGTCACCAGAAAAAATTATTAGTAAGAGAATTATGGAGGAGTTGACAGAGATGCAAAGGCATAATCTGTTCATTTTTTAAGATGGGAGAGAAAAAAGAATATAAGCGGAAGAAGGAAGAAGACATTGTTTTAGTTAGGGTCTTGGGCAAAGATGTTCGTGGAGACATCAAGATTGGGCCTGCTTTAACAAAAATTAATGGTATTTCTTGGTCGCTTTCCAATGCTGTTTGTAAGATTTTGGAATTAGATAAAGAAAAGAAGATTCAGGATTTTGCAAAAGATGAATTAATTAGGATCGAAGATTTTATGAAATCTCCAGAGTTGCCTAAATTTTTGAAGAACCGGCAAAATGATTTTGATAGTGGTGAGGATTTGCATATTAGTGGTATTGATTTGAAACTTCGAAAGGAGTTTGATTTGAAGAGGTTGAAGAAGATTAAGTCATATAAGGGTGTTCGGCATATTGTTGGCTTGCCCGTGCGAGGACAAAGAACTAAATCTAATTTCAGGAGAAACAGAAAGCCGTCTGTTGCTGCTGCTAAGAAGAAAGGATAATTAATATGGGAGATATAAAGCGTAAAAGAAAATTGTTCAGTAGACCTAAAAAATTATTTGATAGGACTAGAATGGATGAAGAAAATGTTTTAGTTAAACGGTATGGACTGAAGAATAAGCGAGAGATTTGGAAAGTTAAGAGTGCTGTTTCCAAGATGAGGCGAAGGGCTAAGGCTTTGATTGGGAAAGATGATAAAAAACAGAGGGCATTTTTTGATAAGTTGAATAAAATGGGTATTGCTGCTGTTGACATCTCTGATGTTTTGGCTTTGACTGAAGAAAATTTATTTGCTCGAAGGTTACAAACTTTTGTTTTTAAGAAAAAGTTGGCACATACTGTTAAAGAGGCTAGACAGTTGATTGTTCATAAGAATGTTTTGGTTGATGGTAAGGTTGTGAATATTCCTTCGTTTATTGTGACCTTGGATTTGGAAGATAAAATTTCTTTGAAAGAGCGGAAAGTAAAAATTAAACCCTCAGAAGATGATGCTATTGAGGTTAAAGAGGATGTAGCTGCTGAAGAAGTTGTTGTGGAGGAGGTTAAAGAATAATGGTAAAAGATGAAGATAATGTGGGGATTGTGAATATTTATGCGAGTTTTAATAATACGATTGCGACTGTGACTGACTTGGCCGGGAATACTATTGGGCGGACTAGTGGCGGGCAGATTACTAAGCATGATAGGATGAGGGCGAACCCTACTATTGCTATGTTTATTGCGAAGAAAGTGCAGGAGATTTGCCGAGACTATAGGATCAGTTCTGTTTATGTTAGGATGAAAGGGCAGACTGGCGCTACCGGAATTGGGCCTGGGGCTGGTGCGATTGTTAGAACATTGACTAAAGAGGGTATGAAGGTTTTGAGTATGGCGGAGACTACTGCTGTTGCTCGAGGTGGACCTAAGAAGAAGGGTGGACGACGGGGGAGGAGACCTTAGGATGGCAAGAGATCAGTATCCTGCGTATGATGATAATGCTTCTAGGGAGAACATAAAGACTGGAAATTTTGGGGATTATAATGGGAATGTTCTTGGAGATAATTCATTGGAGGCTTTTGGAAATTTTGGAAAACAAATAGGAAAATTTATGGTTGTTCATACTGGAGAACAAATAAAAAAAATCAGAGATGCTGCTTATGAATGTAAAGGTTTGATTTATTGTTCAAGTAAGGATACTTCATTTTTGAAAGATAATATAAACGATCTTCTAGATGGACTTAAGGATAGTACTGAAGGATACCCTTCTAGTAATTTTATTGGGGAGATTGAGGGAATCCCAAGAGTATAAACTTATAAACCGAAAACTCAAAAATATAATATGGAAATAATAAAAAATACAAGCGAGGAAATTGTTTTTAGTGCTGATTTGAATGTGAGTCTGGCTAATGCAATTCGTCGAAGTGTTGGTGAAATTGATATTTTAGCAATTGATGAATGTGATATTTACAAAAATGACTCTGCTCTTTATGATGAAATTATTGCCCATCGATTGGGTTTAGTTAGTTTGAAGAATCAGAAAATGAAAAAGGATGATGTTTTGGAATTGAAATTTAAAGCTAATGGTGAGGGAAATGGTGAGATGGTTTTAGCTGGTAACCTTGGGGCTGATGTTATATACCCTGAAACTCCGATTGTTTTGTTAAGTGAGGGTCAGCAAATTGAAATTGTTGCCAAGGCTCGTGTAGGAAGAGGTGTTGACCATGCTAAATTTATGCCTGGGCTTTTCCATTATAAACATTTACCTACTATTAAAATTTTAAAAGAAGGAGAAAAGCAAGTTGAACTGCCTGCGCTTTATCCCGAAGTTTTTGAAATGTATGGGGAGAATATTAAGGTGAAAGATGCCTGGAAATGCGACCTAGATAATGAAGATATGGAGTATTATCCTGGTGTTGAAATTTCGTTTGGAGATAGTTTGGTTTTTATGATTGAATCATGGGGTCAGATTGAGGCTAAGAAAATTTTTGTGGAATCCTGTAAGGCGCTGAAGAGTAATTTGTCAGAAGTTTCTAAGGCGGTTAAGTAGTATGGGAAGGGAATTTGGAATTAATAAGACTAAAATTGAAAAAAGGATGAGTTCTAAGATGGATAGTGAGTTGGTGAATCTGATTATTAAGTTGAAGAAAAGTAACCCTGTAGTTGCTAAGGAATTGGCGAGACCTAAGAGAAGGTGGCCTGCTGTGAATTTGAAGGATATTGATATGATTAAGGGTGATGTTTTGGTTGCGGGAAAGGTTTTGAGTGCTGGGGATTTGAGTGAGGCGAAGAAGATTGTTGCTTGGTCTATTAGTGAAAAAGCTCTTGGGAAGATTGAGGATGCTAAAGGTAGTTTTGTTTCTATTATTAATGAAGCCAAGAAGAATCCTGAATTAAATGGTTTGGATATTTTGCGATGAGTAAAATCGTTTATGATGGTGAAGATGCTGTTTTCGGTAGGATTGCTAGTGTTATTGCTAAAGATTTATTGAAGGGAAATGATGTTGATTTGATCAATTGTGAAAAGATGATTATTTCTGGGGATAGGAAATTATTGGCTAAAAAGATTTTGGCCAAAAGAGAAATGGGAAGTGGGGGTTCTATGAAGGGGCCTAAATATCCTAGGACTGCTGAAAAGTTAGTTAAGAGGATGATTCGGGGGATGTTGCCACGGGATCGAGCTAAGGGTCGGGATGCTTTAAGAAGATTGAAGTGTTTTGAGGGTGGAAGCAATGATAAGGCTATTAAATTGAATCATCGGAAGCCTATGAAGTTTGCTAGTGTTGAAGAGATTGTGAGGTCATTGAAATGAAGGGTGGTAAAATGGTTGTTTCTGGAAAAAGGAAAACTGCTATTGCTAAGGCCACGATTGAAGAGGGAAATGGTGTTGTGACCTTTAATAAGAGGCCTTTGACTTTTTTGACCAATTTGCAACAGCTTGAGATTAGTGAGCCTTTGATTATTGCGAAGGAAGTTTTAGGTGAGTTGAATTTTAATATTGCTTTAAATGTGAGGGGTGGTGGAACCGCTTGTCAGGTTGAGGCAGGACGACTTGCTATTGCAAAAGCTATTGTTCAGTTTACTAAGAAAGATGATGTTCGGAATGCGTTTTTGGCGTATGACAAGAACATGTTGATTGCTGATACTCGTCGGAAGGAAGCATGTAAGCCTGGGGACTCTAAGGCGCGAAGTATGAGGCAGAGCTCTAAGAGATAGTATCTGGTTTTATTTTTTAGGCCTTAAATAATCTTTCAATTTTCTTTGGACTGCGTAAAAGATTTCTGGGGATATTAAAGTTGGATGATCTCCTTTGTTAATTTTTTTATCAAATTTTATTTCTCCTAGATAGGTTCTATTTGTTAGAATCTTTTTTAGTCCATTTATCGAGAGAGAGAAGTTTTTTGCGAGAGAGTTTAGAGAGTAGTTTCTTGCGAGGAATGTTCGAAATAAGGAGCGGACACGAATTGCTTCTTCGTTTGGGATTAGATTTCCATTTATTGCGTCATAACCAAATGGAGGTCTACTATTAAGTCTTCCAATTTGTGCCATCTTTTGCATACCTTTTTTTTGTTTTAAACCTGGAGTGTGACCATGGATTCTAAATGTGTCTAAAATCTTCCAATCAATCTTTTCATTAATATAATTTTGGAAATCTTTTGAGTTATCTGGCGCGAAGGCTTTACATATCTTACAAAGTGGGAAACCAAATATTTTGGTTTGTATTTTTTCAGTGTAATTGCATTTTTTACATGGCATTGTTTTTGGTTGGTTTTATTTATAATGACTCTATTGGAGATTTTATTTTTTTGATTTCTTCAGTTGATACATGTGTGTATATTTGTGTTGTGGAAAGGTTGCTGTGACCTAATAGTTTTTGTATTTTTCTTATATCGACTCCTTTTTCTAAAAGGTGTGTTGCAAATGAGTGGCGTAATGTGTGAGTGTGGACATTTTTTAAACCGGCTCTTTTTGCGGCTGAGGATACTATTTTTTGAATATTTCTTATTGAAATTTTGTCCGCTCTTCCTGAAAATAGATATATTTTGTTCTGATTTGTTTGATTTGCTGCTTGATATTTGATTTGGTCAAAAAGAAAATCGGGAATATTAAACATCCTATCTTTGTTTCCTTTTGATTGTCTAATATATCCTGTTTTTTCTGTAAAGTTGAGATCTTGTATTTTTAAATTTGTTAATTCTGAAACCCTGAATCCTGTTGCATAAATTAAGCTTAATATTAGGTTTGATTTTTCGTTTTTGGTTTGTGACAATAGGAGTTTTATTTCTTGTTTTGATAAGGTCGTTGGGAAATGGATTTCTTTTTTTGGTCTCTTAATTGAAAGCGTTGGATTTGAATCTAAAATGTTTAAATGTGCGTATTTTACTGCTGCTAAAAAAAGAATTGTTGTTGCGGCTGCTGATGATGTATGATTTTCGGATAAGTAGTGCTTTATATCGTCTACTGTGACCTCATTTGGGGCTTTCTTTGAGAAATCTAGAAGAAGTTTGTTCTGTTTAATGTAGCTCTGTATTGTGTGTGGTGATGCTTTTGATATCCTTAGTTCTATTTCGAGTTTTTTTAAAAATTCTTGATTATTCATTTTATCGCCTCAGAAAAAGGTGGATGCGAAGGTTTTTATAGTTATATTTTGAAATATTTATATGGAAAGGGAAATGTTTAAAGCAACTTGCTCTGAATGTAACGAGGAATGTGAAATTCCATTTAACCCTACTGAAGGTCGACCTGTGAAGTGTGATGCATGTTTTAAGAAAGGGAGAGATAGCCATCGTGGTGGTGGACGAGATCGTGGGTTTGGTAGTAGAGAAAGAAGAGATTTTAATGTTGTTTGTGCTGAGTGTGGTAGAGCTACAACTGTTCCTTTTAAGCCAACGCAAGGAAAACCTGTTCTTTGTAGGGATTGTTTTAAGGGGAAGTAAATTTTTGATTTTCGTTAAACCGAATAATTATTAGTCTATTATATTTTATGGTTTTTATCGATGGTTGTGCGAATTTTTGTTATGTAATATTTGGTGTATTTTTTGGTATCTCACTTTTCTTATAATCTCACTGTTTTTTACTTCTCTCTAACTCTCACTTTTTCACTTCAGAAATGTCGAAAATTTTGGGCTTTAATTTAATCTTGGCGGTTTTAAGAGGTTTTTTTAATAGAGTTATATAAATTCTTGAGAATTATGTTAAAATTTGGTCTATGTTGGTTAAATTCTGTTAAAATATTGGTTTTGGATTAGGACGGAGTGGTGTTTTTGTGGAATTCTAACTTATCTTGAAGTGGGAGGTCATAATCTTTTTGTTTTAGAATTTGAAATATTTCCGGCCGGAAATTAAAATTATGTATCATTCTGTGGTGATTTGGACATAGTCCTATTAGATTTTTTTGGGAATTGTTTTGTTTATTCGAATCTATATGGTGGACATCTACGATTTTATTGAATCCGCAGATGATGCATTGTTTTGTGATTTTTCGGAATGTTGTGAGGTTAATATTATTTCTTTTTCTTTGGTTATAGGCCTTGGATTTATCTGCGTGAAAGATGTAATTATAGCATCCTGGACAGAGGCCTTTGGCGTGAATATTTCTTTTTTGCTTGCATCTTTTACAGGTTTTAATCTTGGGTTGCCATTTTATTTTTTTATAACAAGTGTAACAGAGGCCTTTGGCGTGATGATCTTTTTCATTATTACAATTAATACAAATCTTTATCACCATTCGAAAAAAAAGGCGTTCGCATATTAAATAGTTTGTGCAAACGGGCTAAATCCGTTCGTTTATTAATAGAAGAACGTCATATAATGTATATTATATGAACTTTGTTTTGTTTTTGGTTGATTTTGATATTATATGAACTTTTGTTTTGTTTTTATTTGTTTATTTTGAATTGGTATATTTTTGGATTAAATTATTATGATTTGGCCTTACCAAATCCTGTCTCCATGGGATTAATTGTGCACTAAGGTTAAGTTAGTGAAAGCACCTTTTTTGATTATGATATTTGGATTTAAAAAAAAAGAAAAAAAATATTTATTAATTAATTGAATATTGTTAAAATTACGCTAATTATTGCGCCTATTACAACTATCCAGCCGGCAACAATTGTTACGATTGATGGAATCATTGGTATTGATAATACTCCATTTATCATTCCTGAACCTACAGCTAATGATACCATAATACCTACAATCCAGAGCATGATTCCTACTATTGTATTTTTTTGATGCATTTTGATTTACCTCCTTTTTGTTTTTGTTTTAAATATGAAATGTAAAAATACCATTGCTGTGATGAATGTTATTATTAAAGTTAAAATATATGCTTCTTTCAGGGATACTGTATAGCCTAGGTATTCTGTGATTGATCCCATGGATGATATTTTATCTGGATTTAGAGAACATAAGGTCCATTTATATATTGGATTTGGAATATTTGGGGCTGTTCTGCATGGGATTAGTGGGATAAAAATAGAAGTTATAAGAGTTAATGTGGATATAATTCCTGAATACATCAGGCTCTTTTTTAGTTGCATGTTTTATTATTGATTTTGAAGTTTATAATCTTTTTGGAGTCTTTTTTGGTTGTTTTAGGGGAGGTGTTTAGATGTGTTTGATTTTATATTTAATGTTTTTAGATGTTTAAATGGTGTTTAGATGGGTGTTTATATTGATATATTAAATTATTTTTGTATATTTAATGTTTATCGACTATAAAAGTTATTGTTTAAAGTTTGGACACAGGGTGTTTGGATGGGTGTTTTTTTGATGTTTTTGTGTTTATATGGGTGTTAAAGAGTGTTTGGTGTTTAAACAACGCGAAAGATTTATAAAGAAATGTGTTTAATTATAATTAAGATGTGGAATTTTTTTAGTCATAAAAAGAATATTGAAAAATTAAGGTGTGATGTGCAAGATTCTTTTAGTCATGTGAAGAAAGATTTTAATAAAGTGGGTGAATGGATTACTCATCTCGACGGCAAACATGTGGTACATGAAGATGAAATTATAGATATTAAAAATCAACTTTTGGATATTCAAAATGATCTTCTTGAGATAAAGGATTTTATTTCTTTCTTTGGTCCACAGTTGTCTAAAGATTTGTCCAAACAAACACAAACAACATCTATTAAACAGGTATCTCATGGTCTTGTCCAAACAGATGTCCAAACAGATGTCCAAACAGATATTTTATCTAATCTTACTGTTATGGAGAGAGGTATTGTTTGGGCTTTATTAAACTCAGAGATGAAGCTTAGTTATGAGGATTTAGCTGCTGTACTTGGAAAAAATAAAAGTACTATTAGGGGTCAAATTAACACTATCAAACAGAAGAATAATGGTTTAATTATGGAATCTAGGGAGTTTAGTGGTAAAAAAAGGTTATATGTCCCTAATGAAATCAAGAATAATATTGTGAAAAGTGTTAAAGTTAGGATAAATCAATCAAAAAAACGTAAAAAGTGAAAAAGTGAGAGTTAATTCATTATTATTTTAAAGGAAAATAGTGGATTTTTTAATAAAGGAGTGGGAAAAGTGAGAGATTTATAATAATGAGGGAAAGTGAGTAGATAGTGTAATATTGGATTTAAATAGACTAACCTAAATATGTTAGATTTAGGGTTATATTAGATAGAAAAGTGAGTAGTTTTAATTTATTATTCGTTTAAACGAATAATTCTTATTTTTATTATTTTTTTATGAAAAGTTTATTTAGATTTATTATAAAAATAATATTTTATCGTCTATAAAATTAGAAATATTTTCTAAAGTAGAAATATTTATTTTATTAAATTAAAGTGCTCTAAGGCTCTGGATTGTGCTTAAAGTTGCTATATTCTTTAGATCTTGAGATATTTTTAAAATAATTGTTTTATTATTTTGTCTTGTTTTCTCTATTGGTATTCCTTTTTTTATAAGTTTATTAATATAATCTCTTATGGATGATTCGCTTAATTTTAATTGTATTGCTATTATTTTGTAAGTTATTTCTATATTTTTTTGATTATCAAATGTATATAATGTATCAAAAACCAACATCTCTTGTGGTGTTAGGCGTTTAAATTTAAGTCTTATTTCTTTTTTTATTGTATCTAATGATTCTAATATATTATTTGCCTCTTTAAAATCTAAATTAGGTGTGTGTTGGTTTGTTTGTGTGTGTGTTGGTTTGTTTGTTGGAACCCCTTCATTTCCTATGGAAATAGGTGTATTTTGTATATATAGAGGCTGTATAGACTGATTATGTGTTGGAGTTGTCTTAAGATGTGTTGGTTTGTTGGTTTGTTGATATTGTATATGTTGATTATATGTTGGAGTTGTCTGTATTTTAATTAATGTTTTATTTATATTTTCTATGTCTTTTTTTAATGATAATATATCTTTTTTTATTTTAAGAAATGCTTCTTTTATTTGATTCATATTTAAATTAATATTATTTTCTTTATAATTATAATTGTTTTTAAAAATATAGTTTATTTGTATTTTATTGAGGAAAAATTATTTTTTTATAGAAATTGTTGGTAATTTTATATGAATTGGTAGATTTAATTCATCTTCCAATTCAAAAGCTTTAATTGACGCTTTTTGTATTATAAAATTTGTTATATTTATGTATTCTGGTGTATTATATTCTTTATTTTCTTTATTTTTTATTAAATTATTTATTGTTTTTATATCAGATGTAATAAATATATTACCTTTTAATTTTATTTTACCTAAATCTCCATAATTTATTTCAAAAGTATATATTATTTTTAAAGTATCTTTTGATTCTTTTAATTTTTCTAATGATAAAATCTGTATATTTGTATTTAATTCTATTTTTCCTGAGAAATCTGGATCTTTTTTTGCCTCTATTTCTAGAATTTTTGCACCTATTACTTTTATATTTGTCATATTAATTAATTTTTATTTATAATAAATCTTCTTCTGATACTACAATAAAATCTCCTACTGCTATTACTGCATTATATGGAACCAATGCTTCTTTATTTTTTGTTCTTTCTAAGGATAAATTTGATGTATATATTGTTAAATTTTGTAATATTATATGAATTAATTCACCTGTTCGTGCTTCGAATGTTATATCTTTTATAATTCCTAATTTTTTTCCTTCTTTTGTAACTACTTGTTTTCCTAATAGTGTTTTAAATGGTTTTTTATCCATGTTTGATTTAGATATAAATTGTTTATAAATCTTTCTTTGGGTTTTTTATTTATATTTAGTAGTATTTATATTTAATAATGGTATTTATTTTAATTTTAGTGTGACCCTATGATTTCTTATGGAAAGTTTTATAAAAGTTTATATGAATTTTTTGTTTTGTTTTTTAATTTTTATTTATAAGTATTTATATTATATATTATATATATTATATTATATATATTGTAGTTTTTTAAATTTTATCGTATATAAATTTTATTTTTTTAAATTAATTTGGGCAGTGGAAATGGAGGGGTGAGGATATGGTATTAAATAGAAATATTTTGTAAAGATTTGGTTTTTAGTATATGAAAGTTTAAATAGTTTTAAGTTGGGATTGTGTTATGAGTTTTTATTTTGAGGTAAAAAATGGGAGTTGAGCTTGATGGTATTTTTAATACAGCAGTAAATAATAATTTATTTAAAGATAAAGGGGTTTTACAGGTTAGATATACACCAGAATCTATTCCACATCGTGATGAGCAGATTAAATCTATTGCTTCTATACTTGCTTCTGTTTTAAGGGGAGATCGTCCGAGTAATTTATTTGTTTATGGAAAGACTGGGACAGGTAAAACACTTTCAGTCCAATATGTTCAAAATGAGATAATGAAAAAAGCCGAAGAATTAAAAGTTAGTATTAGTTTTGAATATTTAAATTGTAAATTAAAAAAAGTTGCAGATACTGAGTATAGGGTTTTGGCGGCCTTGATTCGGCAACTTGGAGGAGAGATACCTTCTACAGGCCTTCCTACTGATCAGGTTTGGAGTAAATTTATAGAATTGATAGATAATAAAAAACAATTAATTGTTTTTGTTTTTGATGAGGTAGATCAGATGATTAAGAAAATGGATGATAATTTTTTATATTCCTTTACTCGGTTGAATCAAGAGTTAAGTAAGGCGCAGATTTCATTAATTGGTATATCTAATGAGGTTACATTTCTTGAGAATATTGATCCTAGGGTTAGATCTAGTTTAGGTGAGGAGGAATTTATTTTTCATCCATATAATGCGATTCAGTTGCAGGATATTTTAAAGAGTAGATGTAGCGAGGCATTTAAGGAAGGTGCTGTTGTGGATGGTGTTATTGCGAAATGTGCGGCTTATGCTGCTCGGGAACATGGGGATGCTAGGAGGGCGCTTGATTTACTTAGGATTGCTGGAGAATTATCTGAAAGAGATGGAAAAGAAAAAATAAATGAAGAATATATTGATTTGGCTAATATGAAAATGGAGAAGGATAAGATTTTGGATATTATTAAGGGAGAGCCTAAGCAGTTTAAGTTGGTTTTATATGCGATTTTGGAATTAACTAAGCAGAGTAAGGCTGGGAATTTAGATAAGTTTTATACTGGGGATGTTTATAATTTATATCAAGATGTTTGTGATAGGACGAAGACTGATATTTTAACACAAAGGAGGATTTCAGATATTATTGCTGAGGTTGATATGTTGGGAATCGTTAATGCGAAGGTTATTTCTAAAGGTAGGCACGGGAGGACGCGAGAAATAAGGCTTGCGATTCCGAGTAATTTATTTGATAAAGTTGAGGTGATTTTAAATGAGTCGCTTGGAATTTAATTAAGTAAATTGAGGACAAGTTCCATTGAACCGTAGATTCCTCTGTTTTAAAATGGAAAAGAAAGAGATATTGAAGCTTTGTATAGAAAATGGATTTTTTTTAGATAGATATATGTTAGAATTTTTTATTGGTTTGGATGAAAAAGAAGTTGTTGGAATTATTAAGAGATTAAAAGAACTTAAGATTAATGAAAAGATTTTAAATAAAGAAGTTTTTAATAAATATAAAAATAGAGTAGATTGTTTTTTGAGTAGTTATAATAAGACTGAGAGTGGAGTTGAGGTTTTGAAGAATATCAAAGGAAACTCTGGAAAGATTGAGGCCGGGGATTTCGTGAGTTATTTTAGATCTCGATTTGAAGTTTTGAAAGATATTTTAATCAAGAAAGGGGAATTGGAGAATTTTAGTTCGATTAGAAGGATTGGTAAGGATAATGGGGTTTTTTGTATTATTGGGATGATATATAATAAAAGAGTTACGAAGAATAAGAATTTATTACTTGAGGTTGAAGATTTGACTGGGAGATCTGTTGTTTTGATAAATAAGGAAAATAAGGAGTTATTTGTTCGTGCACAGGGATTGCTTTTAGATGATATTGTGGCGTTTAGGGTTTCTGGTTCAGAGAAGATGCTTTTTACTAGTGATTTTATTTATCCTGATGCTAAATTAGAAAAAGAGAGATTTGGAGATAAAGATGAATTTATTGCATTTGTTTCTGATTTTCATGTTGGGTCGAATAAATTTTTAGAAGGAAATTTGATGAGATTTGTGAGTTGGTTAAATGGTGAAGTTGGGGATAGTAGGCAGAAAACTATGGCCTTGAAAGTTAGGTATTTAATTATAGGTGGAGATAATATTGATGGTGTTGGTGTTTATCCAGGTCAGGAGAAATTTTTGAAAATAAAGGGGTGCCGGGGGCAATATAAGAAGTTAGTAGATATTTTGAGTTTGATTCGGAAAGATGTTGAAATTATAATGTGTCCTGGTCAACATGATGCGGTTTGGGTTGGTGAGCCACAATTGGCGATTGATAAAAAATGGAGTGGAGATTTAAAAGGTTTAGATAATTTAAAATTGGTTTCTAATCCTGCGATGATCAAAATTAGTGGATTAAAGATGTTAATTTATTATGGTGGAAGTTTAAATAAATTTATTGATGAGATAGGAGATATTAGAATTAATTATGGGTATCGGTGTCCGACAAAAGTTATTCGGGAAATTTTAAAAAGAAGACATTTGGCTCCAATTTATGGTGAGATGGATATTATTCCAAATAAAGAGAAGGATGATTTGGTTTTGGATGATTTGCCGGATGTTTTTGTTGTTGGTGGGCAGCATCGTGCCATGATTGAAAATTATAATAATATATTAACAATTTCTACTTCATGTTGGCAATCAAGAACGGACTTTGAGGAAAAAATTGGGAATGAACCAGATCCTTGTAAGGTTCCTATTTTGAATTTGAAAAGTAAAGAGGTTAAGATTTTGGATTTTTCTGGTAGTGAAATTAAATGGGAAAGTGGAGATGATTTGGTTTGTGAATTGGGAGGTGATAAAAAATGAAGATTGTAGTAGATATTGATGAAGTTGTAGTGGATTTCCATGAAGTTTTTCTTAATTATTATAATTTAAAATATGGTAAAAATATATACCTGGGAGATATAATGGAATATAAGTCTCCTATTTTTGGTAAGAGTAAAAAAGAGACCTTTGATATATTTAATAAGTTTTTTAATTCGGATGATTTTAGTAAAATAGGTTTGAAAAAAGGGGCTTTTGAAGGAATTAATTTTTTAGATGATAATTTTGATATTATTTTTGTTACAGCTAGAATGAAATCCTTAAAGAGTAAGATATTTGAATTTTTTAATAAATTTTTTCCCGATAGAAATTTTAATATTATTTTTGTTGGAGATGATATATTTAATGGTGATAAGTTTGAAATTTGTCAAGGTTTTAGATGTGATTTGATAATTGAGGATAAGGGCGAGATTTGTTTGGATTTTGCCGAAAAAGGTATGAGGTTAATTTTAGTAGATAAACCTTGGAATCAGAAATTTGAGCATGAGAATATTAGTAGGTGTCGGGATTGGGATGAGATTTTGGTTAAAGTAAAGGAATTGAGAGGTTTATTTAATGGGTGAATTGGAAAAATATTTTGAAGAATTAAAAAAAAGTGTGGATGTTTGTTATAGGATTGCTAGTAGTGCTCGAAGTAAAAGTTTGGATCCTGTAAGTGAGGTTGAGTGTCCCTTGGCTTTAAATATGGCTGAGAGGTCGGTTAATTTAATTAAAACTATTTATCCTAAACTTAGTGTTGAAAAGATTAGTGATAGGATTTTAGAATTGGAAAGTGAATATGGTAAGTTAGACACCACAGTTAGTTTTATTATCGCGCGTGAGATTGGAGAGGAGAAGTGGGGAAAATTTGAGAGTCAGTTGGAGGCGATTGATGCTGGGATTAGGGTTGGTTTTGCTTATATGACACTTGGGGTCGTTTCTAGTCCAATTGAAGGCTATACTGGTCTTAGACTTGGGAAAACTAAAAAGAATAAAGATTATTTTATTGTGAATTTTAGTGGTCCGATTCGAAGTGCTGGGACTACGAGTATTTGTTTGGTTTTGATGTTGATTGATTATTTAAGGGAGAATTTTGGTTATGCGAAGTATGATCCAAGTAAGAATGAAATTAGTAGATATATTCAAGAGAACAAGGATTTCCATGAAAGGATTTCCAATTTACAATATTTTCCGAATGAGGAAGAGATGGAGTTTTTGGCTTCGAGGTTGCCGATCCAGATTGATGGGGATCCGACTGAGAGGCTTGAGGTTTTGAATTTTAAGGATTTGAAAAGGGTTGACACTAATTTTATTAGAGGTGGAATGTGTTTGGTTTTTTCGGAGGGGTTGGCGCAAAAGGCAGGGAAGGCTCTTGGGCGACTTAAGGGTGTTAAGAAAAATGGGTTGAAATGCAGTGGGTGGGACTGGTTAGAAGATTATGTTGTTTTACATAAGAAAAGAGAGAGTGGTAATAAAGAGATTATCGCGACATATATTAAGGATTTAGTTGCGGGTCGTCCGGTTTATGGACATCCGGGTCGGAGTGGTACTTTTCGTTTTAGATATGGAAGGGGTCGGACTAGTGGTTTTAGTGGGGTTTCGGTTCACCCGGCTACTATGGGAATTAGTGGGGGTTTTTTATCTCATGGTACTCAACTTAGACTTGAGAAGCCTACGAAAGCTTGTATTGTTACTAGTTGTGATTCAATTGATGGACCGATTGTTAAGTTAAAAAACGGGAGTGTTAGAAAGTTAGATGATTATAAGGAGGCTAAAAATTTATATAAAGATGTTGAGGAGATTATTTACTTAGGTGACTTATTATTTCCGATTGGAGATGTTATTGATCGGAATGTGGATTTGGTTCGTCCTGGATATGTTGAAGAGTGGTGGGAAGCAGAAGTTGGAGATAGTTTTGAAAATATTAATTTTGAGAAGGCAGTTGAAGTTAGTGAAAAGTTTAGCGTCCCTTTGCATCCAAATTTTATTTTTTATTGGTCACAGATTTCTATGGAAGAATTTGTTGGTTTGATGAGGTGGTTGAATGGTTCGGTTTGGAGGAGTGGGAAGTTGATTTTGAATTGGGAAAAGGGAGTGAGAGAGGAATTTAGTTTTGGGAAAAGGGCTTTGGAGATTTTAGGAGTTAGGCATGACGTTCATTTGGATAATATCATTGTGAATGAGGATGCTCAGGCCTTGTTGTTTAATATTGGTAAAAGTGAGGTTTATAATGGGGAGATTTTGGAGTTTAAGGTTGATGAGATTGATAAAAGAGATGTTTTGGAAATTGTTAATAACTTATGTTCTTTTGAAATAAAAGATAAATGGGGAACTGGGATTGGAGCTCGGATGGGGCGGCCTGAAAAAGCGAAACTTCGAAAATTAACTGGGAGTCCAAATGTCTTGTTTCCAATTGGAGATAGTGGTGGTAGATTAAAAAGTATTCCGGAAGCTGTAGAGAAGAATTTTATTAAAATGGATTTTCCTATCTATAGGTGTGGGTGTGATAGTGAAGGTGTTTTCCGAAAATGTGTTTTTTGTGGGAAAGAGGGAAAAGTTTTTGGTTTTTGTAGAAAGTGTGGCGAGGTTAAAGATAGGAAATGTAAATTACATGGTGATATAGTAAAAAGTTGTAGTAGAAAAGTTGATATTAAAAAATATTTTGAGAAAGCTATTGAGGGTTTGGGTTATGAAAATTATAAGGTGCCGCCTTTGGTTAAGGGGGTTAAGGTTTTGAACAGTAAGGAAAAAATTCCGGAGAATTTGGCGAAAGGTATTTTGAGGGCTAAGTTTAATTTGAATGTGAACAAAGATGGGACGATTCGTTACGATGCGATCGAAATTCCTTTGACACATTTTAGGCCACGAGAAATTGGGACTGGTTTTGAGAAACTTAAGAGGTTTGGATATTTGAAGGATATCGATGGGAAGGATTTAGTGAGTGATGAGCAGATTTTGGAGTTGATGCCTCATGATATTGTTTTACCTAATTGTTCGATTTTAAAAGAAGAACGAGCGAATAAGGTTTTTTTGAATATTGCTAATTTTATCGATGAGGAATTGGAGCGGTTTTACGGAATGGAGAAATTTTATAATTTGAAAGGTGAGGGTGATTTGGTTGGCTTGGAAGTTGTTTGTATTGCGCCGCATAATTGTGCAGGTGTTGTTGGTAGGATTATTGGCTTTTCTAATATACAAGGTTTACTTGCGAGTCCTTATATGCATGCTGCGATGAGACGGGATTGTGATGGGGATGAGGCGGCGGTTATGCTTTTGATGGATGTGTTGCTTAATTTTAGTCGGAAGTTTTTACCGAGTCACCGGGGTGGGAGCCAGGATGCTCCGTTGGTTTTGAATGCTCGGATTCGGGAGGGAGAGGTTGATGACCAGGTTTTATTTTTTGAGTCTGTCGGAAAATATCCTTTGAGTTTATATAAGGCGGCGGAGAGAGGTGAACATTCGAGTGTTGTTGATATTGAGTTGATTCGAGATAAACTAAAAAGAGGAGAGAGTGGGTTTGTTAATAATAGATTTAGTCATGATACTGAGGATTTTAATTTTGGAAATAATAATGGGGCATATAAGACGCTTCCTACTATGAAGGAAAAGGTTGCGGCGCAGATGGAGCTCGCGAAGAAACTTCGGGGAGTGGATGAAGATGATGTTGCGAGATTAGTTTTGGAGAGGCATTTTCTTCGAGATATTCGTGGGAACTTGAGGAAGTTTGCGAAGCAGCAGTTTAGATGTAGTGCTTGTAATGAGAAATTTCGAAGGGTGCCGCTTAAGGGGAGCTGTACTAAGTGTGATGGCCGAATTATTTTTACGGTGAGTGAGGGGAGTGTGCGGAAATATATGGAGCCTGCGATGGAGCTTGTTCGGGATTATAATATTTCGGGATATACAAAAGAGAGTGTTGAGTTGATTGGAGATTATATCGAGAGGATTTTTGGGAAAGGGGAAATTCAGGGGACGCTTTGATATTTTCTATAAAAAGTTAAGATACCCTTGGTGTCGTATTTTTTACGGTGAGGTGGTTTTGTGTTATGACTAAAAAGAGTATCTAAATTTTTTTAAACTGAGTTTTGTTTTTTTGTAGTATGGGATTTACGCATTTACATTTACACACTGAATATTCGCTTCTTGATGGGGCGACTAAGGTAAATGAGCTTTTTGATCATGTGAAAAGTTTGGGGCAGGACTCGGTTGCTATTACTGAGCATGGTAACATGGGAGCTGTTATTAAAAAATATCAGGTGGCCAAGAAAGCTGGTGTTAAATTAATTATGGGTTGTGAAGTTTATATTTGTGATGATATTTCGGTTAAGGATAAAGATATGAAGAGATATCATTTAGTTTTGTTGGCTAAGGATTTAGAGGGGTATAAGAATTTAGTTCGGTTAGTTTCTATTGCTAATGATAAGGGTTTTTATTATAAACCTAGGATTGATAAGAAGTTGCTCCGGAAATATTCTAAGGGGCTTATTTGTACGAGTGCTTGTATTGCAAATGACGCTGACCAGGCGGTGATTTTAGGTAACGAAGATAAGGCTTGTCGTCTTATTGAAGAGTATATTGATATTTTTGGCAAAGAAGATTTTTATTTAGAGGTTGCTAACCATGGAATCGAAGAGGAAGAAAGAGTTGTTGAATTTTATGAAAGAATTAAAGATAAATATGGTTTGAAAATTATTGCTAGTTGTGATGCTCATTTTTTGAAGGAGGATGACGCTTATGCTCATGAGGTTATGCTTGCGATTCAGACGAATGGGGATATGAATATTGAGAAGCGGTTTAGGTTTTCTGGTAGTGGATATTGGGTTAAGAGTGAGGAGGAGATGCAAAAACTTTTTCCTAATAATCAAGAGTATTTGGATACCACTTGTGAGATTGCGGATAGGTGTAATGTTGAGTTAGACATGGGTGAGCCGATTTTTCCTGATTTTAATACTCCAGATGGTTCTAGTTATAAGAATCATTTGTATGAATTATGTAAGGAAGGGGTGGATAGGATTTATGGAGGGAAAGATAATTATAAGGAAGCGGTTGAGAGGATGGAGTTTGAGTTGTCAATTATCGGGAATATGGGGTTTGAGGCGTATTTTTTAATTGTTGCTGATTTTATTCGAGATGCTAAGAAGCATTGTCAGGTTGGACCTGGAAGGGGAAGTGGTGCTGGTTCGATTGTTGCATACTCTCTTGGGATTACTCAGCTGGATCCTTTGGATTTGGGCTTATTATTTGAGAGGTTTCTTAACCCTGATAGAATTTCGTTGCCGGATTTTGATATTGATTTTGGTGATAAAGATGTTGTTCTTGATTATGTTCGGAAAAAATATGGTAAAGAAAAGATTGCTATGATTGGGACTTTTGGGACAATGAGTGCGAAGGCGGTCTTAAAGGATGTTATGAGGGTTTTTCGGGTTCCGTTTTCAGAGGCTAATGCTATTACGAAGGCGGTTATTGAGAAGACGATTCAGAAAAGTTTAGATGCGGAGAGAGATGGGCATTTGACTGAGGAGGCTCAGAGTTTGAGAGATTATGAGAAGAAGTTGCCTAAGATTTTTGAGATTGCAAAAAAACTTGAGGGATGTGTTCGTCATAAAGGTGTTCATGCTTGTGGGGTTGTTTGGGGGAAGGAGGCGATAGCTGAATATATTCCAACTTATGGTAAGAATGGAGATGTTATTACGCAGATTGAGGGAGGGGATGTTGAGGATTATGGTTTAGTTAAGTTTGATTTTTTAGGGCTTGAAACTTTGAATGTTGTAAAGAAGGTTTTGGATGTTATTGGGAAGGATGCAGAATGGTTGGAGAATATTCCTATGGATGACGATTTGGTTTATGAGATGCTTCGAGATCAGAAAAGTATTGGGGTTTTTCAGGTTGAGAGTGAGGGGATGCGGAAGGTTTTGGCTCAGGTTAAACCTACTTGTTTTGATGATATTATTGCTATTGTTGCGCTTTATCGACCGGGACCTATGCAATATATTCCTATGTATGCGGATAGAAAGGCTGGAAAGGAGAAGGTTATTTATCCACATGAGAATGCTGAGAAAATTCTTGCTCCGACTTATGGTATTATGGTTTATCAGGAGCAGGTGATGCAGCTTAGTCGAGCGCTTGCTAATTTTAGTGCTGGAGATAGTGATGTTTTGCGAAAGGCTATTGGGAAGAAGAAGATTGATTTAATGAATAAAATGGAGGGGCAGTTTAAGCAAGGGTGTATTAAATTTTCTAGGATGAATGAGGTTGATGTTAATAAGTTGTGGGATGATATTGTGAAGTTTGCGGCTTATAGTTTTAATAAGAGTCATGCGGCGGCATATGCGTTGATTAGTTATCGGACCGCCTATTTGAAGAAGTATTATCCGGTTGAGTTTTATGCTGCGACTATTTCATCAAGTGTCAGAAATCCTGAGAAGTTGGCGTTTTATTTGGAGTCGGCTCGTAGCGAGGGGATTAAGATTTTACATCCTGATATTAATACTTCCCTAGAAGATTTTTCCGTTAATGAGATTAACAATGAGAAGGTTATTAGGGTTGGTTTGTCCGGAATTAAAAATGTGGGGAATGAGGCGATGATGAAAATTCTTGAGGGTCGGCCATATAAGTCGTATCAGGATTTTATTGATAGGGTTGATTTATCTAAAGTCAATAAGAGAGTTTGTCATAGTTTGATTTCGGTTGGTTGTTTTGATGATATGGGGATCAATAGGGCGAGTTTATTGTCTGTCTATGATAAGGTTGGTAGAACTGAGAATTCTTGTGAGAAGCAGTTGTGTTTGTTTGGAGAGGGGGTTGCGGGTGTTGTTGAATATCCTGATTTGGAGCCTTTAAGTTTAAAGGAAAGATTGGATTTAGAAGAAGAGTTGTTGGGGGTTTGTGTTTCGGGACATGCAACTGATGCATATGCTGAATCAAAGGATAATGGTTTTGTGGCTTTTGATAAATTGAAGGATGATTTAGATGCTGAGGTTTTTGGATTAGTTAGGAGATTTACGAAGATTATTACAAAGAATGGGGACGATATGGCGTTTATGGATTTGAGTTCGAGATCTGGAGATTTAAAAGTAACTATTTTTCCTAAAGATTTTAGGGAGTGTGCTGGGGAAGGAGATTTGAAAGTTGGGTGTGGGGTCAAGGTTGCTGGTAGGTTTAAGGAAAGTGAGGAGTTTGGGGATGCGATGATTGCTAAATCGGTTTTGGTTTGTGAGGCTATTGGTAGCGCTAAGGTTTAAATAAAATAAAAACTTAAAGATATTATGAAATTAGAAAGTGTTAGTATTTTGTTATTAGTTTTGTGTATTGGTTTTGTCTCTGCTGGTTTTTTCAATGATGTTTTTGGTGGGATAACTGGAAATGTTGTTTTAGGTGAGGATGGAGTTGATTATGATTGTGGAGAAGTAAGAATAGGGTTTAATAAAGATTATTTAAATTATTCAATTCCTGAAAAGGTTCCATTCGATAATGAATTATTCGCTGTTTATGTTGACGATGAATTTTTTGCAACATTTGAATTGGTTGAGAAAGATATTACTGAGATGACTTGTGAGATTTTTGGAGAGGTTACCTATAATATTTATATTACTAGTGAGTTGGTTGACGAATTGCAGTCTGGTGATTTAGGTGAGGATGCTATTGGTTTTTATAATGAGAAGAAAAAGAGCGGAGAGCTTAGGATTGATGCTGTTGGTTTTATGAAGAGGTTGAAGTTGGGATTTATTAATTTTGGTTTGAAGATTTTTGGTTGGTTTAATTAGTATAAAATAATTTATAGGAAAGTTATTTAAGTAAGATTTTCAGTTTGTTGTTATGAAAACTACTGAAGAAATTGTTCGAGGGGTTGGCGTAGCCGGTAAGGAGATTGACGCTGACCAATATCGGTTTGGTTTTAAGAAGTTTGATTAGTTGTGCTCAGTTGAGGTTGAATTGTAAGCAGAAGATTTTGATTCATCGTATTTGTGGAAATAATTTAAGTGTGACTCGATTAGTTGAAAGTTTGGCTTTGGAATTGGATTGTTCTATTGGATGTTTATGGGGAAATTTAAGGGAATTGCGTGCGATTGGGTTGGTCTGTGGTGGAGGGTTGACGGAGCTTGGGGAAGTTGTTTATTTAGAATTAATGAAAGGGGGTAGAAATTAATTATGGAAAGTTTATATGGTATTTACGGAAGAATATATACTAATACTGGTAAAGATGGAAAGAAAACTTATTCTGAAGCTGAGAGTAGTAGAAATGTTTCTGATGGTGAGGAGAGGCGTAGATTAGAAGGTAAAGTTTGGAAGGATAATGTTGGGCCTAATGGGGTTTGGAATAACTATAGAAGTAGTGGGCCCTGTTAGATAATGTAATCTCTTGAGAAATCATAGGATTTATAATAATAAATTATACCTGTTCCAGATATATTATTGTACTTAATTCTAATCTTGATATAATTAGTAGATTATTTTATTTTAATTTAACTGCAGTTCCACAAATAGCACCAGAGGTGCTTCATATGACACATTGTTTAGCGGAGCTTCACTGCCGTGCCATAGGCTAGCATTTCAGCTGCGCCTTGCATTATCATAGAAGTTGAAAAACGGATTCCAATTATTGCGTCGGCTTTCATTTCTATTGCTTCGTTTACCATTCGGTTAAATGCTTCTTCTCTGGCTTGAGTTGTCATTTGGGTGTATGATTTTATTTCACCACCTATGAGATTTTTTAGTCCAGCGCCAATATCTCGACCGATATTTCTTGCTCGGATTGTGTTACCTTTTGCGATTCCTAGGGTTGTTGTTATTTTCTTTCCTTGTATTTCAAATGCGGTTGTTGTGATTAATTCTTTCATTATTATTATTTATCCTTTCTTTTTTCTATTTTACCTTCTTCTTTTCTGCAAAGAATTAATGCGATTCCGATTATTGTTGGGATTAGGGCGGGGATTATTGCGTGGGTTTTTATTAAAATTGCAATTCCAAGGACTATTCCAGCTGTTCCTAAAAGTACAGGCTCTTTTATCATTTTAAGAGGAAGGTAGTTTGGTTTATAAATTTTTAGAATGGGAGGTAGAAAATAATTGTTGGGATTAGAATTGCGCCCATAAGGAAACTTCGACGTGCTCCGAATTCTATACAAGTTAGCCCGAGATTGGTTGCGATTATTAATATCAAGAGGCCTAATAATCCGGAAATTAGAGTGATTGTCATAGTTAGAAGAATTAGGATTATTATTGAGAGTTTTGTGTAGGGGATTTTGTGAATGTTTTTTGCAGTTAGTTTTGAGATATATAGTGCGATTGGGATTGAGAGTAGTGTTGAGATTAAGATGGTTGTTAGAATTAAGGGAAGGTGAGTGAATGAGAGTGATGTTATTTGGGATAGTGTGAAGGCGGCACCGGTTCGAGATTTTTGGAAGAGGATTAATGTTAGGAATGAGATCGACATCACGATTGTGTTGATTGAGCCTAGTAGAATTAAGAATTGTTCGCGGGTTGATTTGCCGGAAAGTCCGGAGGCGATGATTGCGGCTTGGCTGCTACCTAGACCTGGGAAGAGTGAGCAGACTGGGGAGATGAGAATTGTTGCTATTGTTGGTTTGATGATTTGTAATCTTGGAAGAGTTAGTTTTCCTAAAGATTGTTTTGGGAGAATAGTTTTGGATTTTATGGAATGAATTAGAGTTGATGTTGCGAAGAGTCCGGTTAAGAGAGGTAGTAGGGGTTGGTTTATATTTAGATTTAGAGAAGTAACTCCTAAAAATCCTGCTAGGATAAAAATTAGAGTTGCCTTTATTTTTCCGTTCTTTTCGTTATAGATTAAAAAGATTGCGATCCAAATTAATAATATTCCCATCATTCTTTGGAGTAAGGGATATATTTTTGGAATAAGGAAAATGAATACGGGGATTATAAAAATTAGGGAGATTATTGCTATAGTTGAACCGAGAACGGTTAGTTTGAGTGCGTTGTGACCTTGGCCTTCTAAGAGGAGTTCGTGTCCTGGGAGAACGGAGAGTGCGGTGTCTTCTGAGGGGGCGCCGAGGAAAATTGAAGGGATGAAGTCTAGGAAAGTGTGAGTGATTGCCATTGCGATGATGAAAATTATGAGAGAATTTATTGGTAGGTCTTGTATTGTGGTAACACTTAAGAGAGAGATTGCGACTAGGTTGATGTGGATTCCCGGGATTAGGCCAGTAAATGTTCCGGAGATGATGCCTAGTATCAGAGGGGTTATGAGGTTTAGCATTGCTAGTTTATGTCGGTTTTATTATTAAGGATTGTTATGGTTTTAGATGATTTTTAGAATATAAATTGTTTTAAAGTGAAATGTTTAGTTTATTATTTATGGTAGAGAGTGCGAATCATATAAGAGATAAATATCTAGTTAAAGAATACTATGGGAATGGTTTTGTTTTGCCGGAATACCATGAGGACAACAAGGTAGAGAGTGTTATTATTAAGGAAGGTGGGAAATCAGTTGTTAAGGTAGCTGTAGAGGGTGCCAATACGATTAATGAAGATGACAAAGATATTTGTATGCCGTCTAGTTTTTGGATGAATAAATATAGTTTTTCTGAGTCCGAAATTCAAGCTATTGTTGTTGGTTCGAATTATTCATCTGGACATATTGGGAGTGATGGTAATTTTATTACTAATGTCGAAATAAGAATTATAGGATACGACTCAAGAAACAAAAGAGATAGAAATTTGGTTAGTAAATTAGAAAGATTACATAAGGAAAATTAGTCTTTTTTTAAGACGGAAATTTTTGAGACTATAATTTGTTTTTGATTTTTGTAGGTGTCGAGTTTACCTTGAAACTTTATTCGATCGTCAGGTTTAAGATTTAGGTATGGAGTGCCGAAAATAATTAGCTCTGTTGCATGGTTTTTTAGATGGATTGTTATTTTGTTTTGGGAAGTTTGGACTGTGTCGATTGTTCCTATTTGAATTGTTTTGGATTGAGATATGAAGGTCAGGATTAAAATTCCTAGGAGGGTTAAAATTAAGGTTAATTTGACGAAGTTCATATTACTAGGAATTCTATGACGTCCTTATCTTTTAAGGTATGGTTAAGTCCAATTACTTGTCCGCCGAATTTGCTTGAGGGTCCCCATATCCTGGAGCGTTTGATCTTTTTTGACATACCTTTTCGAACTTTTTCGGTCGCGTCTTTGAAAGTTGAGCCTTGTTTTAAAATCATTGGATCTTTGCTTGGGGATTTTTTGGGCTCTTTTGTGTAGATCCTGATGATTGGGAATGTTTCGAATATTTTTCTTTTTAGTTTTTTTAATTCTAATTTGGTTGGATTATTTGAGAAGAAGATATAATTATAACTTTTGAATTTTGATTCCAAGTTTGCTTTTATTTTTCTTAGTTTTGTTTCTGATAAAAGGTCTGATTTGTTGAGTATTAATATTATTTTGGCTTTGGTTCTGTAGTGAAAGTCTTCGGCTTTTTTTATTTGGTCTAAATTATCTATTACTAGAAGGAGAGTGTCTGTTGAGTTGATTAGGGATTTGTCGTGGTTCGGGAAAGACGGGATGTCGATTACTTGGATTGCGGCGTCTTCGTGGTAGAATGTTCCGAGTTGGGGTTGGTATGTTGTGAACTCATATGGAGAAATTTTGGCCTGTTGGTTTGTTAAGGTGTTGAATATTGTGGATTTTCCGGTGTTTGGGAATCCTGCTAGGACACATTGCATGTCAGCTTTTTTTATTCCTGCTTGCCCACCTTTTCCTGATTTTTTTTGTCTAGCCATTGATGCTTTGATTTTTTTGTAACGGTTTGTTAGGTTTTTTCGCATTTTTTCGGAAGATTTGTGTTTCGGGACTTCCTTCATCATAATTTCTAGACACTCGAGTCTTTCTTGGTCTGAGGTTGCTTTGAGATATTCTTCTTCCGCTTTTTGGTAGAAGGGAGATTGGTTTGTACTTGCCATTTTCGTAAAGTTATTAAGGGTGCTTGGTTTATGAATTTTATGGAGAAAGTATTTACTTGTTTAGTTCTTTTGGCTTTGGTGATGACTGGAGTTTTTGCTGTAGATGACTGGGAGGATGTTAATAATGGAAGTGCGGAAGAGGGAGAAATTGATTCTGAGACCCTTAAAGAGAGGGAAGGTGTGAGTGAGGTTTTTGAAAATGGAGAATTTTATACTACTAATTTTTACATAGCATTGATACTTGGGTTGTTGGCATTGCTTATTATAGGAATTTTTGTTTTTTTTTGGTTGCGTGGTCCGAAGAATAAGTGGGATAAGTGAGTAGTAAGATTGTTAAATCAGAGATTATAATTTATGGTAATGAAATTGGCTGTTTTGTTTAGTGGAGGAAAAGATTCTAGTTTGGCTTTGCATAAGGTTTTGGAAGCTAGAGACGAAGTGGTTTGTTTGCTTAATATCTTTCCAAGGAATGAAGATAGTTTTATGTTTCACAAACAAGATCGTAAGTTACTTAATATTCAGGCTGAGAGACTTGGAATTGAAATGATTTCTATTGAGAGCGAGGGAGTAGAGGGTGAAGAATTGAGAGATTTGAGAAAAGTTGTTGGAAAAGTTGTTGGAAAAGTTGATGGAATTGTTGTTGGAGGGATTGCTTCTTCCTATCAGGGAGTTAGGGTTAAGAAAATTTGCGATGAGTTTGGATTGAAATTCGTTGCTCCACTTTTGAATTATAAGCCTGAGAGACTTTGGAAGGAGTTATTGAGAGAAGGTTTTGATGTTGTTATAATTAAGATTGCTTGTGATGGGATTGGTAAAGAGTGGTTAGGTCGGGTTATTGACAAGGCGGCTTTGGACGAGTTGCGGATTTTGAGTGAGAGATACAAATTCAGATTAGACTTTGAGGGAGGAGAGGCGGAATCTTGTGTTTTAAATATGCCGGAATATTCTTCTAGGATTGATACCCGCTCAGGGCACAAGAATCTACAAGCAGGTATTGATTTTAAAATGAAAAGTGAGGGGGAGTTTCGGCATTTGATGCGAGATGTTAAAATTTTAGAGTAAGATGGAAAGTGGGTTAATAATTAAAGCTAGGGAATTCGCTACAAAGAAACATGATGGGCAAGTGAGAAGAGATGGGACTCCTTACATTAACCATGCTTTTCGTGTGATGAGTATCGTCTTTGAATTTAAAGAACGTAATAGGTTAGATGAACTTTTTGCGGCTGCTCTCTTGCACGATACTTTAGAAGACACAAATACTGGAATTAGTGAGTTGCGGGAGAATTTTGGTGAAGTTATTGCCTTACTTGTTGTTGAACTTACTACGGATAAACTTCGCTCTAAAGTTGTTGGGAAGACGGAATATTTGTCTGGTAAATTTTCTAACGAGAGGGCGATAAGTAGCTGGGCACTTGTGATTAAACTTGCGGATCGGTTAGATAATGTTAGTGATTTAGATACTTCAGATAGGAATTTTGCCGTTAAGAAAAAAGCCGAGACTTTAGGTATTTTGAATGTGCTTGAGAAAAAACGCGAGTTGACTAATACACATAAAAAGTTGATTTTGGCTATTCGGGAGAAGTTGAATGAGTTTGATTGAAAAAGTTAAAAAGAAAAAAGAATTTTCTGGTTTGCCGGATTCTGTTGTTTCGCGGGCGCTTAGAGAAAGTGGTGAAGACGTAAAGGAGGCTCGTGCGCTTCTTCGGAAGTATTTCGGGGTGTTTTTGACGAATCGGGTTTTGAAAGGGAAAGGGAATTTGTTAGATGTTCATATTTCTTCTAAAAAGAGGGATTATAGAGAATTTTATGGTGAGATTTTTAAGGATATTGAAGGTGCGGGGAGTGTTATTGATTTGGGGTGCGGGGTGAATGGTTTTTCTTATGAGTATTTGCCTGAAGGTGTTGAATATATAGGAATAGAGGCTGCTGGACAGTTGGTTGAGAAGATGAATTGTTTTTTTAAAGAGAGGAATTTTGATTCTCGTGCTATTTGTGAGGATTTGTTTGATGCGGAAAAAGTGGTGAGAATTTTGGAAAAGGCGAAGAGCCCAAGGGTTGTTTTTATGTTTCAGGTTGTTGATGCGCTTGAGAGTATGAAGAGGGATTTTTCTAAAGAATTGATTTCTAGAGTTATGGAAAATTGTGAGGTTTTGATTATTAGTTTGCCCTTGGTTAGTCTTGGGGGCGGGAAGAAGTTTGCGGTTAAGAGGAAGTGGTTGATGGATTTTTTGGAAAGTGAGTTTAATATAGAAAGGGATTTTGAGATTTTTTTGGAAAGAATTATTTGCGTTCGCAAATAAATCATTTGCATCTCTCTGGTTCGATGCAAGAGGGTTTTGGCTATTGGGAAAGATATTTAAGTTTGATATAATAATTTCTATTATGATATATGTTATTGGTCATTTGAGTCCGGATAGTGATTCGGTTTGTTCGGCTATTGCTGTTAGTGATTTAAAGAAACAGTTGGGAATAGAATGTGAACCAAGGGTCGCTGGAAAGATTAATGATGAGTCTAGTTTTATTTTGGAAAAGTTTGGTTTTAAGGCTCCAGAGATTTTGAGTAGTGCTAAAGATGAAGATATTATTTTGGTTGATCACAGTGATTTGTCTCAGGGGATTGAAGGATTAGATGAGGCTAGAGTTGTGGGGATAATTGACCATCATAAACTCGGAGATGTTGAGACGAGTGTTCCGGTTGAGGTTTTGATTCGGCCGCTTGGATGTACTTGTACTATTGTTAAGGGTTTGTTTGATTATTATGAAAAGGAAATCAGTAAGGAGATTGCGGGAATTATGCTTTGTGCAATTTTGAGTGACACGGTTATTTTTAAGTCGCCCACTACTACTGATGAAGATAGAAAGGTTGTCGATGAGTTGGCGAAAATTGCTGGAGTTGAGAATATCGAGGAGCTTGGAATGGAGATGTTTCGGGTTAAGAGTGATGTTGATGGGGTTAGTGCTAAGGATTTGGTTATGAGGGATTACAAGGATTTTGATATGGGTGGGAAGAAAATCGGGGTTGGGCAGTTGGAGTTGGTTGATTTGGGAATGCTTGATGGAATCGTTGCACCCAAGGGTGTACCTCCTGCCCAGGTGGCATCCGCTGATGCGAACAGGGTCGGTAAAGATGAGTTGTTGGAGGAGATGGGGAAGTTGATGGACGACGGGAGAGATGCGGTATTTTTGATGTTGACTGATATAATGAGGGAGGGGACGATGTTGCTTTATGTTTCTAAAGATGTTGGCTTGCGTGAGGAAGTTTTTGGTGAAAGTGAGGAGGGGTGGCATGAAGGGATGATGTCAAGAAAGAAGCAGATTGTGCCTAAGTTGGAGGAGTATTTTAGGTAGAATGGTTTTAGATATTATTAATCAAGTCAGTGAATTTTACAGAGAGAATAAAGAGGTAATTGACCCATTGATTCTTCCGGGTGGGTTGGCGTTATATACTATTGGTATTTTAATGTATAAGGAAAGAGATAAAAGTAAGAATGAGAGGAGAAAAGATTCTCTCGAGTATTATGCAAAGGAATGAGTAAAAGGTCTAAGTATTGGATTGAGCTGTAAGAAAGTTATTTAAGTTGAGTTAATTGTTTTTTTAGATGAAAGCCGTATTATGGAGGAACACAGGTTTTAGATTGTGCAATGACAAAGTCCTTGCCTATCAAAAATTAGAAGATTTTTGCTAATGAAATTTCAGAAAAAAGTTTTGGCTAATGGTTTGACGGTTTTATTTGAGAAGCGGGATGTTGATGTGACGACTGTGATGCTTGGGGTTCGGTATGGTTCGGCTTATGATTCGGTTGAGGAGAAGGGGATGGCGCATTTTATTGAGCATTTGTGTTTTAAAGGGACTAAGGAAAGAACCGCTAAGGAGATTATTGACGAACTTGAGAAGATTGGGGGAGATGTTAACGCTTTTACTTCAGACGAGACAACTTGTTATCATGTTAAGTTGCCCAGTAATCATTTGAATGTTGCGATGGATGTTTTGTTTGATATTTTCTTTAATCCTATTTTTCCCGAAGAAGATGTAGAAAAGGAGGCTAGTGTTATTTGTGAGGAGATTAAGATGTATCGTGATAATCCTATGCGGTATAGTTTGGAGAAGATGGAGGAGAATTTATATGAGGCTCCGTTTGGTATTTCTGGAACTGGTAAGGCCGAAATTGTTAGAGTAATGACTAGAGAGCAATTACTTGGTAAGCATGATAAAATTTATACCCCTGAAAATTCTATACTTTCCGTTGTTGGGAATAATGATTTTGAGGAGATTGTTAAGATGGCTGAGAAGTTGTCTGGGGATAAAGATAAGAGCGAAATGGAATTGAATTTTCCGGAGATTATTTTGAGAAGTCGTAATAATGAGGAGAAACGAGATGGACTAGAGCAAGCGAATGTTGTGCTTGGAGTTCATTTTCCGAAAGCGAATGAAAAAGAGAGTTATGCTGCGGAAGTTTTCTCTGCTATTTTGGGACAGGGTATGAGTTCGAAACTTTTTATGGAAGTTAGGGAAAAAAGAGGACTTGTTTATGGAGTTAAGAGTTATTTGGATAACGGAAAGAATTTTGGTTACTTGGTTATTTGGGCTGGGACAGACCCGAGTAAAGTTAGTGAGGTAAAAAAAATTTGTTTGGAAGAATTTTCTAAAATGAAAAATATAACTCAGGAAGAGTTAGATGAAGCTAAGGTTCAGGTTATTGGGAATCGGAAGGTTGAGAGTGAAGGGAGTAGTGAGACTGCGGTTAATTTGATTATGGAGGAGATTAGTGGAAGTGCAGAGGGTTATTATAATTATGAGGAAAGAATTAACGAGGTGAGTCTTGGGGATATTAGGAAGCTTGCTTCAAAAACCAAATTTGCTTCGTTTTCACTTGGGCCTTAGTTTAATAGGGATAATATTTTTTTGAGCTTGTTTTTGTCTAGTATTTTTTCTAGTTGGGTTTCTGTTGTGTTGAATATTTTTTTTAGAGAGCCGAATTTTTCCAAAAGACTTCCTGCAGTTGTTGGACCGATTCCTGGAAAGCCTTCTAGAATGAATTGTTTTTGTTGCTCTGAAGTTAAGTTTGACTTGGTTTGCCTGAGGCTAAAATTTTGTGGGAGTTTTTCTTGACGTTTTGCTATTTGAATAATGAATTTTGTGGTGTCTCTTTCATTTTCTGTGTATATTATTGGAATGAGATTTGCGATTGAAAGGAGTGTTCCACGGATTGCGTTCTGATGTAATCTGGACTTGTAAGAAAAATCAAAACCTTCTAAGATTAAGTATTGAGATTCGTATTTTTTCATTTGTTTGATTTGAGTGAAGAGGCGTTTGTCCGTTATTGAAGAGAGGAAGTCAGAATATGTTTTTCGCTCGACTATTATGTCGTTGATTAAGTAGTCGCCTATCTCTAGGAGTTCGTGTTGGATATTCGCTTTTTGCTCCATTAGGTTTGCCGTGATTAGGGATTGAGATTCTCGTGAGTCTATGATGATTGGGGTTTTGGGGTTTGGACAGATGTGCTCGGATTTAGTTTTTGTTTTGGAGAAGATGTTTTCGATTTGTTTCATATTTCTACTTAGTTCCCTTAGTATAAGTTTTTTTTGATTAGATGATGAAATTGAAATACTGAGGGATTATTATTAAATTGATTAGGTTTTGTCTTGTTGTTTTGAATGCGAATATGGGGCCCAGGGGTGAGTTGTTTATAACGAAGTTGATATTTTTTTGTAAAGAATTGTAGTTTGTAGTTGTGTTTTTTATTTGAGAGATGTTGATGTTTTCAAAGTATGTGGTGTTTGTTTGTAGTTTTTGACTGTCGGTTGCTATGGTTCGGAGGGTTGTGGTATTATCGGGTATTGTGTGTGTTTTTTTTGTTTCTGTTGAAGAGCTTCTGAAGTTTTTGCTGGGCTTGTATGTTGGTGCGCTTGTTATTTTTATTATACCGGGATAAATTGCACTGTCGTTGTCATTTGTATCTTCTGCTTTTTGTGTTTTAACATATCCTAAGGGAAGAGTTTCGTTTGTGCAAAATGTTGTTGCATTTTTGATTGTCCAGGTGTCATTATCATTATCTTGGTATGCTGTTATGTTGAGGTATAAAAACGGATTGGTGTCGTTGCAGTCGGTTGTGAAATTATAGCCGTCGTTGTCTATATCAATTAAATCTTGGCCTGAGCAATCTTCATCAATTTCATTGTAAGGAATTTCTGTTGCGTTGGGATGAATAGTTGAGTCGTTGTCGTTGCAGTCTCCATTTGATTTGGTGTATTCGTCTATATCATTATCTTCTCCACTCCCTGCGGTGAACGTTTCTTGTAGGTTTAATGTTTTATTATCATAGATTATTATTACTTTTGCTATGTATTGGCTAAGTGGCATATTGGCTTGCCAAATATATTGTAATTCTTTTATTTGTCCGCTTGGTATTTGTACTGATTCTGTTGTGAAATTGGCCATTTTTTTATTTAGTTGATTATAGATTTCAATATTTGCCTTTACAGAGGTTAGGGTGGGTCCTCCGGTATTAACAACTAAGGTTGCGAATTTTACATTTTGTGGGTCGCTTGTATAAACGTATAATTTTGCATTGGCTGTTTTTTCTGGAACAGGCACGTAGATGTGGAGTCCGGTGACTACTGATATGGTTGCAGTTAGGGTTTTATTTTGTTCCTTGCTTTGTGTTGCGATTATTTCTGCTGTGTGTAGCCCGGGCCCGAGTTGTTCTGGGAGTGTGAGGTTGTATGTTAGGCGCCTAGACTGTTTAGAGAGTGATATATTTGAGATAGGAAGTTTGATGTATTTTGATAGGTTACCCTGTACAGATATCAACACAGTTATATTATCGTTCTGGGAGTTTATTATTTCGAATAATATTTGTTTTGTCAGGTTGGGTTCGAAATCGAGAGTTGTACGTGCCGGCGTAATCCCTAAGGCTAAACCCTGGTTTATTACTAAGACTGCCAATATTAATAGAAAAAAGCTTCTACTCATTAAGTTTTAATGAAATTAAGGACTATTAAACTTTTCTACTTGTTGACATTTTGTAGTGACATCGATTTCAACCTATATGAGTTGTGTTTGAGTTTCTTTAAATGGACTTTCGAATTCCTTTTTTATTTGTTGGATTGCTGAATGCATTCGCTTCTCCTTGTTTTGTGCTACATAGTGGAAGGTTTCGTCTAGAGTTTTTTTCGTTATAAGAATCTTTAATTTTCCTTTTACGAGACGTGCTGTTCTTCCTGCTCTTTGGATTTTTCTTATAGCTGAGGGAATTGGTTCGTAGAATATAACTTCACTTACTTCAGGAATATCTAAGCCTTCTTCGGCAATTGAGGTTGCTACTAGCACATTTATTTCTCCTGATTTAAATTTTTCAATCATTTGTTTTTGTTCTTTTTGTTTTAGTCCTGTGGTTTTACCTTTTCCATGATCTTTGATCGTCTGGCCCACAAAATTATCAGCTTTGATTCCTTGTATTTTGTTTAATTGTTCTGAGATTGTCCTTACGGTTTCTCTGAATTGGGCGAATATAATTATTTTCGAATTTGGATTATTTTCGAATTGGTTTTTTACTATCTCTTGCAGTTTGTCTAGTTTTGGGTGCTCTTGGCTTAGCGTTTGTGTTAGAGAAAATGCTTTTGTAAATTCAGGTGTGATGGTTAGTTTTTGTACGGATTTGGATTTTTTTTCTGCTGCCTGTTTAAATAGGTCTTTTAGGTAAGCTGAGAAAGAGGATATGGTTTGGGTTTCTAGGAGAGTTAGGGCGTGAGATATTTTTAGTGCTGTTGCGGTTGCCGAAACTGCTAACATTTTGTTTAGATCTTTTTTCCTTTTAATTTCTTTCATAAGTTTGCCTTGAATTTTTAGAAGCATAGTTTTTGAAGGATGTCCGAAGAGGACTTTTCTATGTTTTAGTTCGGATACTTTTCGATTGTATATTTTTTCTAACAAAAGTTTTATTTCTAGAAACTCAGAGGGGAAGTCTACTTCTACCTTTTCAAATTCTAGTTCTTGGAGATATGGTTTTACATCCGAAGAGTCTCTAGTTCTTATCTCAACTGCTTTTATTCCCAGATTGTTGCAGACTTCCTGGATTGTTTTTCTATCTCCTCCGGGAGAAGCTGTTAACGCTAGAACTCTAGGATTATCTGCTTGCATTTTGTACCTCTGTGCGATGTTATTATAGGCGTAATTTTTGAGACATCTATGACATTCGTCCACTATTAAGAGGGAAACTTCGGAGAGTTTGTAAAGTTCTTTTTGAATATCGTTTGCTATGCATTGCGGGGTTGAGAAAATGAACTCGGCTGTTTCCCATATTTTTTTTCTAGAATCGGCAGGCGTTTTTCCCGTGAAGAGTTGCATGTCGGCCCAATTTTCGGGTAGGTTTTTCTTGAAGGAATCGAAATGTTGTTCTATGAGAGGTTTTGTTGGGGCTAAGATTAAAATTTTTTGAAGGGGATATTTTTTGAATCTATCAATTGTTGCCATTAAGGCGATTAGGGTTTTTCCCGTTCCTGTTGGCAATATTACTAAGCAGTCCTTTTTCTTGCAAGTTTGAAATATTGTTGATTGATATTCTCTCGGGGTTAGTTTTAATTCTTTCATGGGGAGATTTATTCAAACTTTTGAACATTTTTTAATATTTTCTTTGCTCCAGCCATGGGGAGTTTTATTATTTTTTCCAAAGGTGTGATTCGTTTTTTCTTATTTTTTCTTGGTTTTGATTTTTGTGTTTCGTCAAAATATTTTTGTGTTTCCAAATATCCTGCTTTTGATATTTTCTTGTAGTTTGTTATTTTGTACGAGTTGAATTTTTTGAGATCTGGCTCTATTAATATTAGTTTCGATATCGTTGGAATTTTTGTTTTTGTTTGATTTTCAATATAATATCGCGATACGTTTTTTAGAATTGTGAATTTTGTTATTAAATTACCAATGAACCCCTTTTTCGGATTGTGGTAGTGATAGTTATTTACTTTTTCATTAATTACATTTATTGCGAGCTTTATGTTTTTAGGGTTAGCATCTTCAATAGGTAAGTTTGAGCTGACGCATCCATCTATAAAAGTTTCACCCTTGATTTGTTTAGCTGTAAGGACTCCTGGTATTGCAATTGAGGCCAAAACTGCATCATATATTGAGATGTTATCTTTTTTTGAAAATACTCTTTTTTGACCGTTTTTGAGATTTGTTGCAATTATTTTTAAGGGAATTTTTGCATCCTTTAGTTTTTTATTATAGAATATTTCTTTTAGAATGGCCCTTGCTTTATGGTATTCGACTCTGCCTTGGAGATATTTTATTTCGAATAGGTCATTAGTTTTTAGGCCTTCTAATTTTTGATTGATTGTTTCGGATGTGTTTCCAATTGCGTAGAGTGCCCCTATAATGCTGCCTATCGATGTTCCAATTATCTCTGAGGGTTTTATGCCTTGTTCTTCTAGAAATTTAATTGTTCCAATGTGGGCTAGTCCGAGAGATGACCCTCCAGAGAGGATTAGTGAAAAATTATTTTTTTTGAGGTTTCTTATCGTGAATGATTTTTGCATAGACATTATATTATTAATCCCCATCCTAAAATTATAGCAGCTATTGTAAATACAGTTATCCAGAGGGCTCGACTTGCGTAGAATATTTTCGCTCCATCAAGTCTTCCTAATGGAATCATTGACCATGCTATGAAATAGATTGAGAGTTTCGTAAAGAGTTCGAATCCTGCGATATATGCTACTATTGCGATGAGTAGGTTTATGACGACTCCCCAGACAGCTATCAATGCTACGTGCCATTCGGTAACTTCGGTGAATCTATATATTCCGTGTCTTTTCGCAACTCGCTCTGTTTTAGCCTTTATGTCGAATTCGAGGATTGCAAGCCAGAGAAAAAATCCCCTTGAAAAGAGGGCTAATAAGAGTGGAAGCCATGCCATTGGTATTGGGTTTTTGAAATGCATATCTTTTCTTAATCCGAATTGATACCATGTCCAGAATTTTGTTTTTACAGCGGTTTCGAAGTGGTGACCCACTATTTTTTTTGTTAAAATGTTCAGTGTTAGTATTATTAGAAAGCTCAGGATAGCCGGGTATAATATTGAAGTATTTTTGTATGAGAATGCTAGAGCCAAAACTAAACTTGCCAAGATTATTGTAAATATTTCTTTTTTATCCATTGAAAAAGTAAGAAAGATATTCTTATAAATTTACTGGGTGTGTAAATTAGTATGTCTTCGAGCATAGAAATGTATTTAAATGAAGCAAGAGTTGGTGTTTTATGTTGAAGATAAAAAGATTGAGTGACGTCGTTGGAAGAAGGGTTTATACTGATCTTGGAGATTTGTTTGGTCTTGTTGAGGAGATTAATTTGATAGACAATAAGATAGATGGATGGAGGATCGTTGTTTCTAGGGAGTCTGGAATGATTGAAGTTTTGGGTGGAGCTCGAGGTATTATTGTTCCGCATCAGTTCATTAAAGCGATTGGGGATATTATTATTATTAACAAGAATGCGGTTCCGATTCAGCAGGAAGAGGGGGAGTTGGGCGATTTGGATTCTGAAGAGATAATGTAGGGGTAAATTTTGATTAGCAATCTTTAAATAAGATTTATTATTTAGTTTTGTATGATATTTGAGAATGCATTTTTTACGAAGATGTTGTTGCCGTTTCTATTGGTGTTTGTTGTGGTGTTTGCTATTTTGCAAAAATCTAAGATTTTGGGAGCAGGGAAGGCGCAGATTGATGCTATTGTTGGGCTGGTTGTTGGTTTGATTTTAATTGGGGTTCCAGGGCCTAGGGATATTTTGGTTGGGATTATGCCTTGGATGGCTGTTGGTGTTGCGGTTATTTTGGTGTTTATGATTCTATATGGGTTTGTTGCTGGGGACTTGAGTAAAGATGAGAACATGCCTAAGAGTTTGAAATATACATTTTTGGGAATTGCTGCGGTTTTCACCATCGGTGTTGTTTTGCTTGTTAGTGGTTTGCACGAGAAACTTTGGGAATCGTTCGGGGGCAATAGTGATATTTGGATGAATATTGTGATGATTGTTTTGGTATTAGGTGTTGTTGTTGTTGCTATTTTTAGTGGGAAGAAAAAAGATTAGGAACTGGAAAGATATTTAAAGAAGATTTGTGTGGATATTTTATGGCTACGACTATTACTGATGTTTTGAATATCTGGAATGAGATTGGGGTTTTTTCTTACGTGATCCCTTTCTTGCTAATCTTTGCCGTTGTGTTTGCTATTTTGAAAAAGACAAAGATTTTGGGCAATGATAATGATGGAATATTGGCGATTATTGCGGTGGCGTTAGGATTGTTATCTTTGCAGTTTGATATGGTTAGTGAGTTCTTCGCGGTGATTTTCCCTCGATTTGGGGTAGGTATAAGCTTGTTTTTAGTTGCAATTATTTTTATTGGATTTTTTATGCCCGATAGAGTTCCTAAAGATGGTATGGTCTACAAGTGGATTGGTTTTGTTGTGGCTGCGTTTGTACTTCTTTGGAGTTTTGATTCTTGGGGAGAGTGGGCTCAGTTTGGATTTGGGGCTTGGTTTAATGAGAACTTTTGGGCGATAGTTATCGTTGGTATAATTGTGGCTACTATTATGGGAGTTACTAAAAAATCTGGGGATACTAGTTCTAGTAGTGCACCTAGCACATAATGGTAGAAGCTTCTGTTTCGGTGATTGGATATTTTATGCCTATTTTTGCATTTTTATTAGTGTTTATTGTTATATATGCTCTTTTGGTTAAGACTAATGTTTTGGGAGATAGTCCTGCGGTAATGCTTTTTATTTCCTTTATTCTTTCTAGTTTTTTTATTGTTGAGGCCAGTTTGGTTGAGTTTGTGCAATTTAGTAGTGCTTGGTTTGGGACAATTGTGATTGGCTTGTTTTTTTTAATTGTGCTTCTTGCATTTATTCCAGGTATCAAGATTGGTGAGTTTTTTGGAAAAGGAAATTGGTTTGCATGGGTTTTACTTATAGGTATGTTGCTGTTTTTTATTTTTAGCTCGGCTTATGTTTTTAATTGGGTTTTGAATTGGGAGATGATTAGTGGCTGGTTTGATGAGAGTTGGTTTGGTATGATGTTATTATTGGTTATTGCGGGTGTTGTTTCGTTTGTTTTAACGAAGAAGTGATTATTTTTTTGATGTATATTTAGAATTATTTAGAAAGCTTTTTCATTTCATTGACGTTGTCTATTAATGGATTCATTAATTTTGATACGGTTCCGTGAAGATTGTCCAAGTCTTTATGAACCATTGCGTAATTTTCTCCGAACTCGCCTATCTTTCCTAATATTGTGTTTTGTAATTGTTGGATTGAACTCTCTATTCTTTTTAGTCGATCGTCTATATCATTTACTTGACCCTGTAGTTGATTTTTAAAGGAAGCTATGTCTCCGACTTTTGATTTATAATCTTCTAGTTTTTCAGTTACGACTTGTTCGGCGATTTCAGATATTGTTTCAGTTTCCAAGGAGCCTTTTTGAGAGTAGTAGTCTTGTTCTGGATATGCTTGTGGTGTTGGTTGGTAGTATTCTTGTGCCTCTTGGGGTTGTTGTATCTGGGGTTCTGGAAGGTAGTTTTCTGGAGTGGGTTGTGTTTGATCCTGAGGTGGATAGATTTCCGGTATTTGAGATTGTGCTGCTGGAGTTGGTGTCGCAGCAGGACTTTGAGTTGTTATTGAGGGTTGCATTTCTTGTGATTCTGATGGTGTTGGTGGGGAAACTGCGTTTTTGATTTGGGCTTGATTAATTGCATCGTTTATTTCTGCTGGAGATATTCCTTCATTTTGAAGTTGTGTTATTATTTCGGCATCTGTTTTGTTTTGTTTTTGCATTTCTGTTACTTTGTCTAATGTCGCCATATTAAAGTGTGGTTTTTGTGGTTTTTATATTTATTTTATTTTCAATTAACTCTTCTACGTCCTTTTTTCGCATGAATTCTAGTGGTTGGAAATCTTTTAACATTCTTTCTACTAGTGCAAGTTCTTCTCTTTTTACGAATTTATTAAATTCAGTCAATAAAGAATTAGAGGTTCTCTTTATTCTTTCTAAATCCTTTTTTATTTCTTGGTTGCCCTTTTTTATTTCTTTTAATTCTGTTTCTATATCTTGGCGTGATGATATTAGGTTTTTCCCTAAAAGAAGAACTCTTTCCCTAATTAACTTGTTTCTTTCATCTAAGTCTCGGAGTCTTGTGTTGAAGTCAGAGAGTAAAAACTTAATTTGGTTCTCTTGGGGTGGTATGTCGTCCATGCTTTGGAATAGTGTAAGAAGTTTATAATTGTTTAGTATAGATATGTTTTAATATTGTTTTGTTTTTTGTGTTGTATGATGTTTAAAGATGGCGCACCACTTTATTCTTATGAGGTTGTGAGGGAGAGTGGTGAGAATGTGATGTATGTTAATTATCTTGGCGCGGAGATTGTGCCGTCGCTCGTTGATTCGGGACAGGTGATGGCTGCGACGATTGGGAACTTAAGAGAGGAGTCTAATATTTCTAGAGTTGTTTTTGTTCAGCAGAGGAATTATGCGCATGATTTTTCGCAGATTAAGATGCTTATCGAGGTTGCGAATTTGATTGATTTTTTAGTTAAGCAAGAGCGAATTGTTTCTGAAAGTAAGTTGGCGCATTTGGGTTCGTTTTATCAGGAGGCGTATTCCTTTTTTAATTATGTGATTAATGAGGTTTTGCCTTCGGACCCAATTAAAGCTTATCGTGAGTTGAGGGGAGAGTTGTTTAGTAAGAAAGCGAAGGGTGATGCTGAGGCTGGAGAGTATATTCGTGTTTTAGAGAAGGTGATTGGTTATTTTAATAATTTGGAGCTGGTTGGAAAAGTTAAGGGTAAATTTGATTCTTATGTTTCGGGAGATAGGGAGATTTACAACGAGGTACTTCGGGCAGATATTATGCCGAATTTTACGTTTACTCGAATGGTTGCGAGGCTTCCGGAGGATGCTAAAATAATAAAGCAGTATAAGATTGGAGAAGGGAGGGTTAATAGTTTAGTTACGATTTTTGAGAGGCCGAATAAGGCGAAGTTGGTTTATCATTTGTCGCCGCCTGAATATTTATTAGATGAGGACCATCATATGCTTTTGAATTTGGCGCGGAATGTTTTAATTGAACATAGCCCGACTGCTGAAGAGTTTAATGATGCTGAGAGGACGAGGCAGGTTTTTTATAATGTGGCTCGAGATTTGCTTAGCGATTTGGCTTCTAGCAAAAATCTTGTTTTGAACTATGGAGATTTGAAAAAGCTTGCTAATATTTTAGTTAGGCATACGATTGGATTTGGGGTTTTGGAGGTTTTGCTTGAGGACGAAGATTTGCAGGATATTATGGTTAATGCTCCGGTTTCGTTGTCGAATATTTTTGTTCGGCATAATGAGTTTGGGGAATGTGTTACTAATTTGGTGCCTTCTATGGAGGATGCGGATTCTTGGGCTGCAAAGTTTAGGATGACTAGTGGTCGGGCGCTTGATGAGGCTAACCCTATATTAGATACGAATTTGGAGCTTGGGAATATTAGTGCAAGGGTTGCGATTATCCAACAGCCACTTTCTGCTGGGGGGCTTGCTTATACTTTAAGAAGACATCGGAGTAGTCCTTGGACCTTGCCTTTGTTTATTAAAAATGGTATGATTGATTCCTTGACCGCAGGGCTGCTTAGTTTTATGGTTGATGGGGCTCGGACGATGTTGGTGGCAGGTACTCGGTCATCTGGGAAGACTTCTTTGCTTGGTGCGTTGCTTTTGGAAATTATGCCGAACAAGAGGATTATTACGGTTGAGGATACTTTGGAGTTGCCGGTTGCTTCGATGAGGAAGCTTGATTATGATATTTTGTCTATGAAGGTTCGGAGTGCTCTTGGAGGTGAGTCGGCTGAGGTCTCGGCTGAGGAGGGGATTCGGGCTTCGCTTCGTCTTGGAGATTCTAGTTTGATAGTTGGGGAAATTAGGTCGGGGGAGGCTAAGGCTTTGTATGAGGCAATGAGAGTTGGGGCTCTTGCAAATGTTGTTGCGGGAACGATTCATGGGGGGTCGCCATATTCTGTTTTTGATAGGGTTTGTAATGATTTGGAGGTTCCTATTACTAGTTTTAAGGCGACTGATTTGATTGTGGTCGCAAATCCGATTAAGTCTGCGGATGGGTTGCATTCTTGGAGGAGGGTTTTATCTGTTAGTGAGGTTCGGAAGCATTGGGAGAAGGACCCTTTGAGGGAGGGGGGTTTTGTTGACTTGATGAAGTATGATGTTGAAGAGGATAAGATGAAGCCGACTAGTGATTTGATAAATGGGGATAGTGAGATTATGAAGGAGATCGCTTCGAATGTTAAGGGTTGGGCTGGGGATTGGGATGCGGTTTGGGATAATGTTATGTTGCGGGCGAAGATTAAGCAGGAGACTGTGGACTTTTCTGTACGTGAGAATATGCCGGAGATTTTGGAGGGAGATTTTACTGTTATGTCGAATAATGCTTTTCATCAAATTTCGAATGAGGTTGTTGAAGATGTTGGTTTGCCGAAGAGTGAGATTGTTTTTCCTAAGTGGAAGCGGTGGTTGGAATTGGAGAGTAAAAAACTTCAGAATTAGTTTTATTGGGAAAGTTTAAGAGTATTGTTGTTTTGAGTTTGTTGAGGTGTGAATGGTTAGTACTGATGATATTTTGAATAAGTATGGGGCGAAGATAGAGGGTCAGATGAAAGGGTTTAATTCTGGGGTGCCGGATAAGTCTAGCGGGAAGGGTTTTTCTAAAAGTTATGAGACGTTTAAGAGTTCGATGATGCCTGAATTTAGCCGATATGAGAGGTGGTGTAAGTCGATGGGGAATATTTTTAAGATTAAGGTTGGAGAAAAAGACAAGACACGGATTGATAGGGCTATTGAGATTGCGCATTTGAATGTGACTGCTTCTGAGGTTGTTGTTTTTTCTACGATGCTTTTATTTTTGACTCTGTTTGGTGGTGCAGCTTTACTTATTGGGATATGGTTGTTGACTGGAGCTTTCTCTTTCTCTTTTTTATTTATTGTATTTTTGTTGTCTATCTTTTTGTTTTTTTATTTCTCTAAGACTCCGGAGCGGTTGGCGGTTAGGTGGCGGCTTAAGGCTTCGGCCGAGATGGTGCCAGCGATTTTGTATATTGTTATTTATATGAAACATACTAGTAACTTTGAGAAGGCGGTTCAGTTTGCCAGCGAGCATTTGAGGGCACCGTTGAGCTTGGATTTTAGGAAGGTTTTTTGGGATGTTGAGGTTGGGAAGTTTTCTACAATAAAAGAGTCTGTTGATAATTATTTACTTGGGTGGAAAGATTATAGTTTGGAGTTTGTTGAGGCGTTTCATTTGATTGAGTCGAGTTTGTATGAGCCCGATGAAGCCAGGAGGGTTGTGACACTTGAGAAAAGTTTGCAGGTTATTTTGGATGGTGTTTATGATAAGATGCTTAAATATACGCATGATGCGAAGGCTCCTTTGACTAATGTTTACATGTTAGGAATTGTTTTGCCGACTTTGGCTTTGGCTATTTTACCACTTGCTTCTACTATGCTTGGGGGTGCTATTGCTTGGTATCATGTGTTTTTGATTTTCAATATTTTGGTTCCGTTTATGGTTATTGCTATGACTGAGGATATTATGATGAAGCGGCCTGGTGGTTATGGTGAGTCGGAGTTGTTGGAGAATAATCCTTTGTATTCTAAATATAAGAGTAAAGCTGGATATTGGAAGGGTGTGCTTTTTGCTTTGCCTTTGCTTATTCTGGGATTGATTCCTTTTTTGTGGAGATATACTGATGTTCCACTTTGGTTGAATACGACTCGGGATTATACTTGGTCTTCGCTTGGCTTGGGATTTTTGGGGAGTGGCGGGGTATTTGGTATTTTGGAGAGTAGTAGTGGGGCTTTGAGTGGGCCGTTTGGTTCTGGCGCATTGTTACTTAGTCTTGGAATTCCTGCTGCTATATCTATTGTTTTTATTGTGGGGGCTAAGGAAAGAACTAAGGAAATTTTGGAAACGAGGGATAAGTATAAGGAAGTTGAAAAGGAGTTTGTGTCTTCTTTGTTTCAGTTAGGGAATAGGATTGGAGATGGGAGTCCTGCGGAGATTGCTTTTGCCAAGGTTTCTTCGAGTGTTAAGGGAACCGCGACTGAGGGTTTTTTTAGAATAGTTAATGAGAATATTGGGCAGTTGGGTATGAGTCTTGAAAGGGCGCTTTTCGATCCGAAGAGGGGAGCTGTTATTTTTTATCCGTCGCAGTTGGTTGCTACTAGTATGAGGATTTTGGTTGAGTCGGTTAAGAAGGGCTTGAAGGTTGCTGCTCGAAGTTTGATGTCTATTAGTGATTATGTTAAGAATATTAAGAAGATTAATGCTCGGCTTAATGATTTGTTGGCGGATATTATTTCGGATATGAAGTCGAATATGACTTTTTTGGCGCCGTTGTTGTCTGGGATTATTGTGGGGTTGGCTGGGATGATTACTACGATTCTTTCGGCTTTGAATGAGATGTTTACTAGCGGTCAGATGAATAGTTCCGAGTTTAGTAATATTTTGGGAGTTTTTGATGTGACGAAAATGATTCCGACTTATTGGCTGCAGATTGTTGTTGGGATTTATTTGGTTCAGGTTGTTTTTATTTTGACGCAGACTCTCGTGACCCTTAAGAGCGGGAGAGATCCTTTACAGATGACGGCGGAGGTTGGGAAGAATTTGAAAGTTTCGATGTTGCTTTATTTGGTTATTGCTGCGGGGTCGATTATTGCTTTGAGTTTGATTGGGGCGGTTGCTTTGGCTGGGTTGGGGTAGGGTTTTTTGGTTTTTAGGTTGTTTGGGAAAGTTTTATAAATAAAAGAGTTCTGTTTATTTTAAGATGGTTGATGGAAAAAGAGGAGAGATGACTTTGTCTACTATTATTGCTATTGTTTTGGGTATTACGGTTTTGGTGTTTTTGATTTTCGGATTTTCTAGTGGGTGGGGAAATTTGTGGGATAAGATTATGGGAGAGACTACTGAGTCTAATGTTGAGTTGAGGATTAGGGATTGTGATAATGATTGTACTGCTGGGGAGAAGAGTTCTTGGTGTCATGAGGTAAAAGAGTTGAAGTTTTTTGATGAAGGTGGGAAGATTGTAAAGATTGAAGGGACATGTTTAGCTTTTTTTAATAATAAAGTTAACAATAAATTAGGATTTAAAGATTGTTCTTCTTTTGATTGTACGGCTTAGTAATCTTTATTAATTAGTCTTTTGTTTAATCTTTATGGAGGAAGAGTGATATGGAGATGGAGGAGATTGTTAAGATTTTGATTTTTGTCATTGTGTTAGTTGTTATGGTTGGCGCCTTTATTTTATTTAGTGGGAAAGGTTGGGATTTGATTTCTAGTATTAAGGGTGTTTTGAGGTTTGGGAAATGAAGAGTAAGTATGGGGCGATTAATTGGACGGTTGGTAAGCTGATTAATATTATTTTGCTAGTCGTTGTTTTGGTTTTAGTTGTTTATGGAATAACGATCAATGGGTTTGGGCCATTGATTGATAGGGTTGAGGTGATGTATGATGATGTTTTGGTGATGTTTGGGGATATGGGGATTGGAGGGAAGGGGAGTGAGGAGTGTTCTGTTTGGCAGGTTGCTGATAGAGCCGGGGGTCCGGATTTTTTGACGATGCTTGCTGTTAGTGATGCGAGTGTTACTGTTTGCACTGATGGGGTTTGTAGTATTAGTTTAGGTGGAGCTGGGGAGTATAGGATTAAGGATGGGGCTTTTGAGAAGTTATCCCCAAGGGATGACCTTATTGAGCCCGAAGGGGAAGATTGGAAAGAGTGGAGGGCGTTGATTAAAGAGGATTTAGGGTCTGCTAAGTTTCATCAGGAGCTTTATCAGAAATGGAAAGAGCTCCTGGGAAGGGTTGAGCCAGGAAAATCATATCCTGATTTTTTGGAAAGTGGATCCAGTAAGAAGTTTGTTTTGTATGGGGATGGCGCTGGTCCTGGCGGTGATATTGTTGCAATTTGGCAGGACAATGAGTGGAAGGTAACCAAGGAAGAAAATATGCTTTATTTCGGTAGTTATACTAAAAGTACAAGGAGTGACATCGAGGCCATTACTCTTTTTTACAAAGAGGTTACGAAGACGAGAAATGATAATGTTTATTGGAAAATATTGGATAGTGAAGAGGTTTACGATAAGGTGGACAATAAGGGATTGCCTATTGGGGCAATTGCATTAAAGGAAGCTAGTTTGGATGAATTATATGCTGGAATTGTTATGGCTGAGCATGGTTTGCCAATTGGTAGGGATTTGTTGTCATCCTCTCCTTTTTGGATTAGAACTGAAGCTAAGGGGTCTGGTTCTAGTGCATATGGTCCGCTTCAGTTGACTGTGGGATTGGCTAAGGGTTATTTGGAAAAGAAGGGCATGGAACCGGAGTGGACAGATCCGGAAAAAATATATTTGAATAAATTTATTGACCAGGGATGTCTGTTTTTGCTTCATGGTGGAGGGAAAATTGATCAGGATCAATTTGGTAGTGATAAGTGTGGGGATGTCTACAAAAAAGATGAAGTAATTAAAGATACTAAAGTGTATGACTCTAAATATGATTATGGAGGTAGGGGGAATTTGTTTTCTGGTAGGGATAAGGTTATGTATAAGCAAGTTGTTGAGAAGATGCTTTATAATATTTATAATAATAATAATCAAGATATAGATAAAACATTGTATGAGTGGAGGTTTGGAGCTGGTCACATTATGACAGCGGCTGAGAAAAGGGGTTATGACAAATATGTCGAAAGATTTTACAAGGTCTTTCCAGTTAATAAAAAATTAGATAGTGATTTAGAGGTCGATAAATTGAAAAGTATTTTTGAGGGTGAGAGGGCTGATTTTTTGAAAGAGCTTTATCCTTCTAGTGATGATGTTGGTAAGTTGAAGATTTCTCTTGATGGAAAGAAGATTAAGGCGGGGAGCGAAGAGTTTGATGTTGGGGTTGATGAAAGTGTTTCCCCCTTTGTTATTAGTTTTAGCGTTGGTGGCATTGAAAAATATGGGATGAAGTATTACCCTCATGGTGCAGATAAGAGTGATTTATTTTTTGGTAGCGGGGGAATGGTTTCCTTAGATATGTTGCCGTTTGTTCTCGTTGAGAAAAAGGATACTTCTTGGGTTGAAATTGGTGATGAGTCTGTATATAAATTACTTAAAGACGATTTCGATAAGGTTTTTCAGAATAGTGTCATTCATGATTTTTTAAGGAAGGTGTGTCGATGATGAATAAGAGAGGTGGGTTGTTGGATGAGGAAAGTGTTAAGGTTATTTTGGCGGTTGCTGTCTTTATTTTAATGGCATTACTTATACTAAAATTGTTCGCTCCTAATTATGATGAAGCGGATGAGATTGCTAAATCTTATTTTGAGAGATTGGGAAATGAAATTGAACTTGCTGATGAAAAGAGATCAGCTGGTTTTTTTATATTAAATGACAACAAGAAAGAAACGAATTTTTATTTGGTTTATCTTGGAGGCGCAATGAAATATGACGCTACTAGTAGCAGTGCAGAGGCTTTTTTTGAGAGGAAGAGTAGTTTTTTTTATTTCGGGAAAGCCAAGAAGAATGTTCTTTGTATTTGTTCTGTGAAGGATGGGGTAGGTATTTGTAAGCATTGTGATGATTTTGGTTTGCCTGCTGTTTTGACTGGGGCTAAGGACGATGTTTGGTCTGTAGGGGAAGGTAGTAACTTGAACTTGGAAGAGGAGGGCGGAAAATATGTTTTTAGTACTAAATAGAAAGGGCATGGTTGGTGGCGACGATATCGTTAGGCTAATAGGCTATTTGGCTATTTTGACTCTTGCTAGTTTTGTAATTTGGCGACTTATTTTGAGCGTGATGGGTTAGTTTTATTAAGTTGTTTTGTTAGATAGAATAATGAATAAAAAAGGAGATTATAAGTGGGGGATTATTTTGTCGTTGATTCTTGGGTTGATGGTTTTGAGTTTAAGTTTATATTTTATTTTCCATGAGTTGTGGACAGGGGAAGATGAGGCTAGACAAATTTGTAAACAGAGTATTCAGCTAAGGGCGTTTTTGCCGGATTTGGGTCCAGATTGGTTTAAATATAATTCGTTTAAGGATGAGTATCCCTTGAGATGTAAGACAAAGATTGTTGAGATTAGTGCTCAGGATGTTGAAGGGGGTAAAGTTGAAAAAATTATAGCTGAGAATATCGCAGAATGTTGGGCGCTTTATGATATGGGGGATTCTAATGCTTTTCCGGCTGAAGTTTTTAAGAAGAGCACTTGTGTTCCTTGTGCTAGGATTCATTTGACTGATGAGGCTAAAGTGAAGCTTGGAGACGGAGTTATTAATATTAGAAAAGCTTTGGATTTGGAGATGGGAAACGGTTATACTTATTATCAGTTTTTGAGGGATTCGGGTAAAAAATTTTCGGCTTTTAATTTTGGGAATGGAGTTCCTTTTAATCTGGAAGAAGAGGGGTTTGAGATTGATAAAACCACTTGGAAATTGATAGGTATTGATCTTGACTTTAAAAAATGGGAAAATGCTAAGTTAACAAATAGGCTTAGTGGAGGAGTTTTTGATGCCAAAATGAGTAGTACTGATATTTCGTTGCCTCAAAATTTTCTTGCAGATAAGGGAGATTTAATTATTAATTATGGAATTGTAACTGTTAGTGAAAGGAATTTTGGGAATTATATTCCTTATTTATTTTATTTTCAAGCAGAACAGAATATAAATAAAAAACTTAATGATCCTTTTGTGGAAACTGGAAGTAGTTTTGTTTTTAATCCTTGGGCTACATTATTAGCTTTAACTACTCAGGATGTAAGTAAAGATAGAGCTAAGGTAAAGAAAGACGTAGAGGCTGCTAGCGTGGCTTTTTGTGATACATGGGAGGGAATTCCTGCATGATGTGTAAAAGGGCCGCGGTCGTGAATGAGTTTGTGATTCATACTATCCTAATTGCTTTAATCTTGGCGGTTTTTTTGTTTGCTACAGCGGAGAGAGTGAATGGACGAGATGTTAGGCAGCAGGTTTTAGAAAAACAGTTGGCTTTATTGATTGATTCGGCAGAAACAGGGATGAGCTTTGGAGTTAGTAAGACTAATATTAATGGAATTATTGATGATGTTTACGTTAGAGATAATCGGATTTTTGTAAAGGTAGATGGATTGAGGTCTATTGGGGGGTACCCTTATTTTTCTAAGTATTCGGTTGAGGTTGAAGAGACTAAAGGTAAATTTGTGGTAAAAGTGAAATGATGAATGAAAGAGGCCAGATGGCGGAGGGGATTAACACAATGTATCGTTTGTTTATGGTTAGTGTAGTTGCTTTTATTGTTTTTGGGGTGGGGTCGTTTGTTTATAGTTATCAAATTGATGTAAGAGATGCGGAGGCACATATTCTGGCTAGAGAAATTGTTAATTGTTTGACTGATGATGGGTCTTTGGACTTGAGTGGCGAAATTGATGGTATGATTGAAAATTGTGGGGTTGTCGATATCGAGAGAGCCTATGTCGGAGTTGAAGTTGTTGATTTGGATGGAAAAGAAATTGCGAGTTTTAGTGAAGGGGATAGTGGGGCGCTTTGGATGAAGGATTTATATGGGAAGGTTGTTGCTACAGGGAATTCTTTGGTGGGGACGGAAGGTATCGGAGAATATGAGCCGGGTTATTATAAGGCTGACTATTTTGTTGTTGTTTTAAGCGATAATAGAAAGTTTGATGGGAAGATGAAGCTGGAGGTGCTGATTAATTATGCAAATGAGTAAAATTGAGAGTGGGAGATTCGGCAAGAGAGGCATGCTTTCTAGTTTTCTTGCTTTTTTTGGGGCGACGATTGCGATTGTTTTGATTTTGCTTGTTTTTGTTTTGAGTTCGGCTGTTGTTAAGAAAGTGAATAAGGTTAGCTCCAATGTTGCGATTTATAACGAGAGTGATGCAGAGATTGATAATGTTTTTAGTTATTCTGGGAGATATGTTAATTTGAGTAAGGCTCGATTTTTGATGGCGAAAGGGAAGACTTTAGACGAGGCGTTGACGGAGGTGGGTTATGAATAAAATGAGAATGGGCAAGAAGGGACAGCTTTTTTCTTTTATTCTAGTTGTTATAACACTTTTGATGTGTATCTTTTCTTTTTGGGTTTATAGTGTTCAGCAAAAGCAGGTTCAAAGTTCTTTGGTTTCTCCGTTGGTAGTTTTGGAAGTTCGAGATAATTTGAGTATTTTTGAATTGAGAGAAGATAAATTAATTTTGGATAGTTTGAATGCTGTGACTAGTGATTTTGGGAGTGATGAATTTTTGCAGGATTTTAAGAAAGAATTTATTTCTGGAATTAGTGAGGAGATGAAAAATTTTATTTTTTCTGATTTGACTTGGAATGGGGATGTAGTGAAGAGTAGAAATGTTACTTTTTTGGAAAATATTGTTTATAGTGGTGAGCCAAAGTATGTGGGCTCTTCGGGAATGAAGTTTGTTCGTGGTGAGATTGGGAAGAGTATGGAGCTAAAGGCATTAAAGGTTCAAGACGTGAATTTTGTGGTTGATTTTGATTTTGATTTTTCTGCTGAGTATTCTATTAAAAAAGTGGGTAATAATTTTAAGGTGGAGAAAATTTAAGATGGATTTTGGTGGAACTGATAGGCGAAAGACTAAGAATGACTTGAAGAAAAAGAGACTTAATCGTGGATACAAGAAAGGCGGGAAGTTTAGGTCGGCTAATGTTGAGGAAGATGGGAGCAAGGTTGATAAGATGGGGAAGATTATTGTAGGCAAAAAGAAAAAAAAGTCAGGTAGAAGAGAGAAGAGGAAACTTTAAATAAAATGATTGGTTTCTTTTTCTATGAGTAAAGAGGTTTTGAAGTGGTTAAATTATTTGGCTGTCCTTGCTGGTGTTGTTGCGATTATTATTTTGGGATATGGGATAATTAGGACTCTTGTTTAAGATGCAGTTTGGTGTTTTAGATTTCCTTGGGAGCTTTGTTAATTATTTGATTTTTGTTTATATTTTTTTGAATACTATAAATACTTCTTGTTTTAATCCTTCGGATATGGTTATAGCGCTTGTTGGGCTGGTTATTTCGGTTTTTATTTTAATTGTAAATTTAATTAATAGGAGTTATTCTTAATGGAATTTGGTTTTTTGTTTTGGTTGTTCTTGGTTGGAATTATTATTGCCAGTATGCAGGATTTGAAAAGGCGCGAAGTTGATAATTGGTTGAATTTGTTTTTGTTAGTTTCGAGTTTTGTTTTTGTTTTTTATGGAGCAATTTTGACTGGAAATTCTGATGTTATTTTTCACGCTGGGTTTTTGTTAGTTGTAATGTTTGTTATTATGAATTTGTTTTATTATGGTAGGGTTTTTGCGGGAGGAGATGCGAAATTGTTATTTGCCATGACTGCGTTTTTCCTTGGTATGACATTTTGGGGCTCTATGATTAATGTGGGAGTATTTCTTTTGTTTTTGATGGTTAGTGGTTCTGTTTATGGATTGGCTTACTCTGGAGTTTTATGGTTTCAAAATAGGAAGAAGGCAAATAAAGAAATGAGGAAGTTGATGAGGGGCAAGTTGTGGATTGTGGGCGTTGGTTTGGTGCTGATGTTATTTTGGTTTGTTGATATTATATTTTTCCTAGTTGGTTTGCTGGTTTTTATTTTCCCGTTACTTTATGTTTTTGCTAAGGGATTGGAGAATGTTTCTATGATTCGTGAAGTTTCTGGGCGTGAACTTCGGGAAGGTGATTGGTTAGTTAGGGATATCAAAGTTGGGAACCGAATTATTAAGGCGGATTGGGATGGTTTGAGTTTGGAGGATATTGAATTATTAAAGAATAGGAAAAGTGTTTCTATTAAAGAGGGTTTGCCGTTTGTCCCTGCATTTTTAGTTGCGTTTTTGGCGTATGTTTTTTTGAAGGATTGGTTTGTAGGATTGTTTTTGATTTAGGGTATTCTCGGAGGAATGATCGGGATTTTTTCTGTTACTATCTCTTCTGGTTTTTTTGGTGCTTCTATTTGTTCGACTTTTAGAATTTCTTCTTGTAGAGCTTTTAACTCTTCTTCTGAAGCTTGATGTTTTTCTGTTTCATCTCCGTAGATTGGTATAATTTCCATAAGGGCGTGATTCATTATTTTTAATTCGTTGATTTTTATTTCTGAGGGTGAGAACTTGTTTTGGAGTTTTTTGGTGACCTCATCTGTTAGGGTTTTTGAAGATTCTGGAATTTTTTCTAGATGTTCTCTTGGTATGATTAAAGAATGACCTTTGCTTAATGGATTTAACTCTAGTATCGCCATGTAATTATTATCCTCTGCTATTTTGTAGGATGGTGTTTTCCCTGCAATTATCGAACAGAAGATACATTGTCCTCCTAAGTGGGTTAAATTATTTTGTTTAATGAAATTTTCCACTTGTTCCTCTGTCATAGAGTTGATTTGTTCTGAAATTTGAGCGCGTTTATCTTCTGGAAAATTATCTAATTGAGTTAAAAGATGTTCTTTTATTTTTGAGGCTTCTTCTGTTGTGATTGGCATGAATCAATAAGAATAATGTCTGTTATAAGGTTTATCCTACGACTCGTCGGTAATCGATAAGTTCTACCGAAGAAACTCCTTCTAATTCTGATAGTGCTTTTTCTACTGCTTCTGATTCTTCATCCTCCGACAATGCTATTGTTACAATTAATGCCTTTAGTCCGAATGCTATTGGTTCTTCCTTTGCTTCATTAAATACTCCAGATTCGAAAGATCCGATAGTTTTCTTTACCTGGTTTTTTAGTTCCTCTAAGTTTGTTTCTATGCCTTCGGGCATTATTTTGAATTGTATTCCTGCTGTTGCCATAGGCTCTTTCTTTTTAGAAAAAAGAAATTCCCTGGAAGTAGAAAAACTTATCTTCCAAAAATTCTTTTTGATTTAATTTTATTTTCATGGTCCTTGGTGTTGACACTTTGGACATTTATATTCGATTGATAGGGTTCTGCATTTGTCGCATCGTAGGATTTCATTTCCGCATTTTGGGCATGGAAATTTTACTATTTTTGTGGTTTCCTTGTCGCAACTTGAACATTTCATAGTTCATTGTTCGTTTTTTTCTTTATAAGTTTTGGGGTAAATGGCATTGATATGAACTTAATCTCAATAATACTTAAATAGTGAGAAGAGGTTTTTTAGATATGAAATATGTAATGGAGGAAATATTTTTTAGGTTGTGCAATGACAAAGTCCTTGCAGATCAAAAATCTATGGATTTTTGCTAATGCAAAATTATGACTTATTGGTTGATAGAATTGCTAAAGCTTCTGGGCTTGAAAAGTCTGAAGTCGAGAGGAAAATTGAGGCGAAGAAGGCGAAATTGTCTGGACTTATTTCTAAAGAGGGTGCTGCTCAGATTATTTCAGCAGAGCTTGGGATTAGTTTTGAGGATGAGGATTTGAAAATTGCTGAGTTGATTGGTGGACTTCGGAAGGTTAATGTTGTTGGAAAAGTTATGAATATCTTTCCTGTTCGTGAATTTGAGAAGAATGACCGAAAAGGGAAGGTCGCGAATTTTATTATTGCGGATGACAGTGGAAGTACGAGGGCTGTTTTGTGGGATACTAATCATATTGAGATGATTGAGAATGAGTCGATTAAGGTTGGAGATGTTGTTGAGATTCGGAATGCTTCCACTCGTGATAGTGAGATTCATTTGTCTAGTTTTGGTGAGTTAAAGAAGAGTTTGGTTGAGATGGCGGAGGTTAAGAATGCGCCTGCTGCGAGTGAAGTTGGTTTGGATGAGGTTCGGCAGGGAATGAGTGTTAAGTCGAGAGGAATTGTCGTTCAGGTGTTTCAGCCTAGGTTTTATTCTGTTTGTCCGACTTGTAATAAGAAAGGAGCCTTGGATAGTGAAGGAGTTTTTAAGTGTGTGGAGCATGGAGTTGTCGAAAAGAAGGATAGAGCCATTTTGAATTTTGTTTTGGATGATGGTGTTGAGAGTATCCGAGTTGTTATGTTTAGTGATCAGATTGCACAGTTGATTCCTGAAGAAGATTTGAAGGATGAGGCGAAGGCTGCTGCTTTTAGGGATGATTTTTTGGGAACGGAAATTTATTTATCTGGCAGAGTGAATCGGAATCAGTTGTTTAATAATTTGGAGATTGTGGCGAACTCTGTCGAGAAAGTTGATGTTGAGGCTTTAATTGTTGAGTTGGATAAGAAGAAGTGAGGTTTGTGATATTATCTACTCCATAAAAAATCACGTCTTCTTCGACGCCGTATTTCTCATGGAGAATTTTTAAAAAGAGTTAAGTGTGTGGGGCGAATCGGAATTGGTTTATTGACTGTGTTATTTTGGGCTCATGTTTTGTTTGGAGTTTTGGTTTGGTATTTTTTTGTAGTTGTATTGGTCTGAATTGCGGAGGAGTATCCCGAATTATTTTTCAAATGATTACTAGAGGCATACTTCGCAACCTTGCGTTTTTGTCTAGAAAAGTTTAAAAGTCATAATGTATTAATTAATACATGGAATTAGTGAGTGCCAGTATGGGCGAGGTTATTGGGGCGGCTCCACGTCTTGACACTGTGATGATGGTTGAAGATTTTATAGAGGAGCATAGCGGAGAATTTAATATTGGTGAGTTGTTTCGTGGGTTGCCGAAGAAGATGCTTTGGAGGACGTTTAAAATTATTATTGCGTATTTAGAAGGGCAAAATAAAATTGTTGTTAATAAGGATGGTAGCGTGACTTGGGTTTGGAATCCTGAGGCTGTCGCTCGGTATTTGAAGAGTGAAGATTTGGCGGTTAATTTGTAATGGTTGTTTTGAGGTATGCCGATGAAAGGATAAAAAAATCATTTGAGAAATTAAAAGAAAGAGATGATAAATTCTTGAGGCATCTGAAGAATGCTATTGAGAATATTAAGGAGGATCCTGTTTGTGGTGTTAAGGTTTCTAAGAAGTTAATTCCTAAGGGGTGGGTTAAGAGATATGGGATTAATAATTTGTATAAATATAATTTGCCGAATGCTTGGAGATTGTTTTATAGTTTGTCTGGGAATGAGATTGAGTTGATTGCCATAGTGTTAGGGTGTTTTAATCATAAAGAATACGAACGGAAGTTCAACTATTAGATGTTATTTCGTACGCATGTTTTATTTGGAATTTTGACTTGGTTTATTCTTGAGAGATTTGTTGAGATGCCTAGATTTGTTTTGGTTTTTGTTTTGTTGGGTGCTGTTTTTGTTGATATTGATTCTTGGAATAGTAAGGTTGGGAAGAGGTTTTGGTTTTTATCTTTGTTTTTGAAACATAGGGGAGTGATTCATAGTTTGGTTGGCTGTGTGTTTTTTAGTTTGGTTGTTGGGATGTTTAATTTATGGGGAGGCTTTGGGTTTTTTGTTGGATATATTTCTCATTTGGTTTTGGATTGTTTTACAAAAATGGGTGTTAGGTTGTTTTGGCCTTTTAAGTTTAGAATTAGGGGATTTGTTCGGAGTGGTTCATGGATGGAAGATGTTGTTTTTGTTTTGGTGTTATTGGCTGATGTTTCGTTAGTTTTTTATTATCTGTTTTGAATGATATAAATCCTTATAAAGTGAAAGGGGTTTTTTGTTGCATGGTTGTAAAGAAGGATATTGATGAAGTTAAGGAGGCTGTTTCTGGGGATATTGAGGTTGAGAAGCCGGCGACACGTAATAGTGTACCCTCTAAATTGGGCACTGGCGCGCCGTCTTCATCGGGCAAAAAGAAGGCTGTTAAGGAAGAGAAAGAGCCGAAACTAATTGATTTGCCGGGCGTTGGGCCTGGTGCTGTTGCCAAGTTGGAGGCTGCCGGAATTTATGAGTTGATGGGTTTGGCGGTTTTGACACCTGCGCAATTAAGTGAAACTGCTGGTATGAGTGAGTCTGTTGCTCGGAAGGCGATTCAGGCGTCGAGAAAGATGATGGATATGGGGTTTGTTGATGGGTTGGCTCATGAGGAGAAGAGAAAGGAGTTGTTTCATATTACTACGGGTTCTAAGAATGTTGATAATTTACTTGGGGGAAAAGGATTACAGACTAAGGCGATTACTGAGGCTTTCGGTGCTTTCGGTTCTGGGAAGACTCAGTTGGCTTTGTCTTTAGCTGTTGGTGTTCAGTTGCCTGTTGATCAGGGAGGGGCGAATGGTAAGGCTGTTTATATCGATACGGAGGGTACGTTTCGTCCGGAGAGAGTTCGGCAGTTTGCCGAGGGTATTGGTGCTAATGCAGATAAGGTATTGAAGAACATTTTAGTTGCTAGGGCTTTTAATTCGGATCATCAGATGTTGTTGTTGGATAGGGTTGCTGATTTGATTAAAGATGGAGAGCCGATTCGTTTGATGATTATTGATTCCTTGACGGCGCATTTTAGGGCGGAGTTTTCGGGTCGGGGGATGCTTGCTGATAGGCAGCAAAGACTGAATAGGTATTTGCATAATTTAATGAGAGTTGCTGAGCAGAATAACTTGGCTGTTTATGTTACCAATCAGGTTATGTCAGACCCGGCGCAGATGTTTGGGGATCCAACTAAGGCTATTGGTGGGAATATTGTTGGACATGCGTGTACTTATCGAATGTATCTTCGACGAGGCAAGAAGGATTCTCGGGTTTGTAAGTTAATTGATAGTCCGGATTTGCCGGATAATGAGACTGTTTTTATGATTGAGAGCGATGGGCTGCGGGATATTGATATATAGAAACTATTAAATAGTTAGTATTGTTAACAAATTGATAAAATGGTGAATAGTTCGTCGAGGTTTTTTTTATTTGGGGTGTTTTTAGTTTTTAGTATCTTGTTTTGTTTGAATTTTGTCGTCGCTGATTTTAATGATTGTTGGGTTAATACAGGAACTAGTGAATCTACTTGTATTGCGGTTAGTGGGTGTCAATGGGAAACTAATGCAACTGATCCTTGGTGTGATCAGAGTCCTGGATGTTGTATGGATATTGGGTGTTGGGATTATGATGGAACTAATTCTTCTACTTGTGAGGCTAATGACGGTACTATGAATTGTACATGGGATCCTTATTTTACTATGTGGTATCCGAATGGCACGCAGTCTGCTACTGTTGGTGGGTGTATGCAGGATTGGGACGGGGGTGAAATATGGGGAGGAATGGAAGATGGTGCCTGGATTTATGACGGAGATAAGGCAGCTTGTGGTCTTAATAATTATATTTGGAAACCTAATGCTGCAAATGAAAACACGTGGTGTGGGGTTAAATCTTTGACGGATGCTCAGAACAAAAACCCTTCTGCAACTGCGGATGATATTGGATGTTGTGAGCAAGCGGGATGTTGGAGTTATGATGGTAATGAGTCTACTTGTGGAGCGGTGTTTGATGGTGTGTGTTATTATGAGAATTCTAGTTATGGTTCTGGATGGTGTATGTCCCAGAGTTGTAGTTTTGCGGATGGTAATCAAACACAGTGTAATACTTTGAAAAATGATTTATATATGCCGTGTAATTGGGTTAATGATAGTGGACAAGAGGAGTGTGATGATGCTTATATGGATGGAGGTTTTGGATTTTATAATACTACGGATTCTTGTTTTGATCAGGGAGGATGGTATAATTCTACGGGGGATTGTGTGATGCCTAGTGGTGATTTTGCTGGGGGTGGAGGTGGATTTTTGTTTGGTGGTTCTGCTACTTGTTGGTTCGCGGATAATCAGGTAAATGTTTGTGGTAATGTTACCGGATGCGCTTATTGTGTTGCAGGTAGTGGGGTTAATGGTGTAGAGAATGTTAGTTCTGAAAATATTTGTTCGAGGAAGCAAATTGGATTTTGTGAGGGGCATGATGTTTTTGATACGGGGAGTTATGCGAATGCTAATAATTCAGCAAGTTTAAGTTGTTCTGATATTGGAATAAAGTCCGCTTGTAAATATGGACCTTTGCCTAATTGTAAATGGGACAATAGTACATCTAATATTGGTGACTATTGTAGTATTGGTACTAGTAGTGAGAGAAAGGCTGAGCCGCCAGTGCCTTTTTGTGAGCATCCAGATTCTAAAGATAATTATACAATATGTTCTCAATTAATTGATGAATTTATGATGCCGTGTGTTTGGGATAATTCTTCTTCTGTTGTAAAAAATTGTACTTTTAATGGGAATGCGGTGTTTGGTACTGGGGAGCAGGATTTTGAGATTATTAGTAGTGAATCGTCTTGTACTGCGGCCGGCGGAAGTTGGAACACCGAGTATTATGTTGATGATGGGATTTTGAAGCAAGATTCTTGGTGTGAGATGACAGGATTCTTTGATATTGATGATGGTATGGGAGAGGGAAATAAGGGGAATTGTGATACTAGTTGTTGGGCTTGTGAATTTCAGAGCGATGGAAGTGCTTGGGGTGATGTGGGTGCTGCTGCTTCGGCTTGTAGTGGATCTGCTTTGGGTTATTGTTCTTGGACTGCTAATAATGATTCGTTTAGTGGTTTCGGATGGTGTGATTATCCTCAGGAGATGGAGGAGGCTGGAGGGAAAGATTGTAATACGGAATGTGGAGGGTGTGATTTTATGCCGAATGCTGAAGCGGCCTGTACTGCTAGTGTTGCTAGCTCTGGATGTAAGTGGGTTAATGATACAAATAATGCAGACAAAGGTGGCTTTTGCGTTGATAAGATCAAAAAGGTTTGTAATAGTGATTGTTTCTCTTGTTTTGACGATACATCTTGTTATGGGAGTTCGCTAAGTTGCGCATGGGATACTGAGTTTGGTCTATGTGGTCCGCAGGGATTTGAGGGAGAGGTTTGTTTCGATGGTATTGATAATGATGGGGATAATATGGTTGATTGTACTGATCCTGATTGTGGTTTTGATAATTTCTGCGGAGGTAGCTCGTTTGGTGGAGATTGTTTCTCAAAAATAAATGAGGGTTCGTGTAACCAAACTTTCGCGTTTGCGTTAGATGGAGAAGATCTGAATTGTACTTGGCTTAATGATACTTGGAATACTGATGGTTGGTGCGATATGCCAGGTATGAATTGTTGGACGTTTGATAATGATTTGGCTACTTGTGGGGTTACTCCTGGATGCACAAATGATTCGAGTTCAATGGGTATGGCTGCTAATATGTGTGATATCAATAAGACCAAAATGGATACGGCTAACTGTTGGGTAGGTACAAATGCAACTTGTGATGGGTTGACAGATTGCCAGTGGAATAACGATATTTGGTGTACGGATAATCCAGCTGATCCGTGGTGTTTAAGCTCCGGTGGTGGATGGTGTGACTACAAACCTTTTGCTCAGTGTATGGGACTGAATGCGAGTAGTTGTGGGGGTAATTCTAATTGTACTTGGAGTCAGGATGAATATTCTATGCAAGGAGGATGGTGTGATGTCGCTTGTTTTAATTGGAGTATTTCTTCTTCTGGAGAGTGCGAAGGGGCTGGGTCCGCAGGGCTATGTGAATGGAGAGATATGTCTGCCACGTGTCAGCCTGAGATGTTTATGATATTTGGAACTGATGGTGGTGGTGCCGGAGGTGGCTCTTCTGGAGGTGGGTGTTGGTCTTATGATGGAAACGAAACTGCCTGTCTTGAAAATGACGTGACCTGTGTATATAAAAATGATACGTATGCTAATAATAACTGGTCTGTTGATTTAGCGGCTGGTTGGTGTATGAGCAAGGGGGAATTTGAGCATTTTGGGGAAATGAAAGGGGATGTAATACAGTTGGCTGATGACTCTGATAACTTTGGAATAGGAGGTCCTGAGGCTGAAGCGGGGGTTTCTGGAGAGGTCGATATTGTTGGAATGGGTATGAGAGTCACTGATGAGGGTCTTAATTTCGGAGCCGGTATTATAAACATTAGCGATTCTATAATCTGTAATGGACATTTTGTTAGCGCTGGTCCTGGGAGTCCAGGGGAGCAAGGTAATGGGAATAAATCTGGTGGTTTTTATTGGTATTTAGATACTGATGGAAACGAGAGTGGTGGTTGTGTCGCATATGGAGGGGTTGATGGAATTGGATATGATTTTATGATAAATTATATTGCAAGAAATACCACAGGGGGTGTTGTCGAAACAAAGCAATTAATGAGATGTAATGCGGGTGAGTGGTCTCCCACTAATGCTCTTGTTACAACAAGTAAGCAGATGAGTTGTGGGGAGATTGGTGGTGTTATGGTTGCTATCGCTTCAGAAGACTTGGAAGCTTATTCTGCATTTGATACTACGGCGAATATGAGGATTTTTATGTCTAGTGTTAACGATACGGATACTCGAGAGGCTCCTTCTGATTATGTTGGTCCGGGATATTATACTCCTGGGTCTATTGATTTTGCATTCGTTGACTGTAGTGATCCCGATTCGAAAGACCCTAAGTGTAAGAATGTGCAAAAGTTTGGCTTTAATGTTTTTGAAGAATGTATGAATGGAATTGATGACGATGAGAATGGATTGATTGATTGTTTGGATCCTATGTGTTTATTTACTCCTAAGTGTGCGGGGGGTTCTGCCTTTAGTTTTGATGTCGATTTAACTGATAAAGTGGCTCCGATTGTGACTTATAGTGAAGTTGAAGAGTTGTCCGATGTTGCGTTTGTTAGAATTGACACGAATGAGCCTTCGAGCTTGAATTTAACATTTTATGGGAATGATTCTGATTGTGCTGTGGAGAATATTACAATTGAGGATATAGGTAGTGGGTATCAGGACAATGCCAAATATAAACCGTTTCATGATGTGGATTTGGTTGATCAGAATTTAGAGAATGGGACTTCCTATTACTATAAGACTACTACTTGTGACACTTCTGGTAACTGTGCTGTTTCGGCTTGTGCTAACTTTACTACAAAAACTAGCCAGGTAGATAAGGAGTTTATTTTTAAGATTGATTTGCCTGACAATTTTACTGTGGATATCCCTGCCTTGAATAAGACTGATTATAATTTTACAGAGTCGTTTAATATTAGTGGGGTTCCTACTGAGTTCGAGGTTGGGATTAAGACGAATACCTCAGTTACTAAGGATATGAATATGACTGTTTATTGTGGTGATATGGCGATTGGGTTCTTTGGCATGAATGTTTTAGGTCCGACTAAAATTGATTTAACTAATGGATTTATTTGTAACGAAAGTGAGGATTTAATGGGAATGAATTCTAGTTTGAAGAAGTGGAATAAGTTGATTGATGAATTGCATCTGGGAGGCGCTACGGATTATATTGAGTTGACGATTCCAGTTGCGTATTCTGCTAGTAATAATTTGACTTGGAGTGATGATGATGGGACTGATGGTGAAGATGTTACGACGTTTGTTAATTGTAGTAATGGTGGTAATTCTAACACAGTTTGCAAAGTTCCTGTTTCTATGGGGTTCTCAGCTTACACCATAACTACACCTACTGCGGCTGTTGTTATTAATTCTGGTGGAAGCTCTGGAGGCGGTGTTACCACGAATACTACTGCTGTTAACGCTAGTGCAGATGAAGGTAGCGAAGGTGATGAAGATGGTGATGCTCTAGGTGGTGTTCCGGAAGGGGGGGCGACCGATTCCGTAGATAACGAAGGGTTAGGAGAGACAAATTTAAAATCTATTTTAATAGTGTCTATTCCCCTAATAATATTAATTGGAGTAATTTGGTATTTTTTGGCAGGAAGATTTACTAAGGGTAAGGATGGAAAGTTTGTTGAAATAAAGGTAAAGTAGTAATTGGTTGCATCTAGGTAATTTTTTATAAAAAGTAGAGATATTTTGGTTTTAATAATTAATTTTATTAAGTCTGAATTTTTAATGCCAATATGAATAATAAAAAATCGGACGAATTTAATTTTTACGAGGCTGCGTTGGTAAAGAGAACTGAGTTATTTAAAGATTGTAGTAATATTGTTGTGGGTGATGGAGATTTAGATGCTGATATTTTATTCGTAGGAGAGGCTCCTGGGCGGAATGAGGACCTAACAGGAGTTCCTTTCTGTGGAGCTGCTGGTAAAAATTTGGACAAATTGCTGAATAGTGTTGGATTGAAAAGAAAGGAAATTTATATTGCCAATATTTTGAAATGCCGTCCTCCTGAGAATAGAGATCCTTTACCGGAAGAAATAATTGTGCATACTCCTTGGTTGCTGAAACAGATTCGTGAAATGAGGCCGAAGGTTGTTTGTTCTCTTGGGAATTATGCTACTAAATTTTTTATGGCTCTTGGTAAAATTGAAGATATGAAGAAGATGCCTGGGATAACATCTCTTCATGGGAAGGTTCGAGATATTAATATGGATGGGGTTAGATTTAGATTAATCCCCTTGTTTCATCCTGCTGCCATAATTTACAATAGGACGAAGTTGACTCCACTTTGGGAAGAGGATATGGAGATTGTTAAGAAGGAATGCTTATCTTCTTTTGAAAGGAGCTGATCTTGGAGGTGCGTTTCTGATCTTGGAGAAAGTATAGTGAGCAGATTTTGTTTCTGATTTACATTTGGTGCATATTTCTTTTAGTGTATAGGTTTTGCATTTCAAACATTTTTTTAGATTCATTTTATTTATCTTCAGTTGCATGGAATTCGCAATCATTTTCTTTTGCCTTTTTTTCTAGTTTTTCTAATATTTCTATCATTTTCTTTTTTCCTTGTTTAAAATCGTCTACCGCTAGTTTTAGGGAGAATTTTCCTGCGGAGATGTAAGTTATTGAAGCATTGTTGTCTTTTAAGGTGAATATCTTTTTTATCCTTAATATGCCATCATCCCCTAAACATTTTATTTTTATAATTTGTTTAAGTTGTTCATTTTTCCGTTTTTTATTAATTATTTTTTCTATAGCTTTTTGATTTTCTTTTGGAATATATTTTTGAAAGAGTTTTGAATCTATTCTTGCTGCTATTACAAATTCTGAAAGAGTTTTAAAATCGGCTAATATTTTATCAGTAATTTCTTCTTCTTCTTCTTTTAGAATTTGTTTAAACGCTACATTTATTGCTTGTGTTTGTTTGAATTCTTGCATGACTTCCTTTTTTTCCTTTGATGTTACTCTTCTTAATGACAAGTGCGCGTGATTTCCCTCGATTTTTAGGATTTTACATACTACTTGTTTATTTGGAACTACGTATTGTCGCATTAACTTGATTCGTCCTGCTGCTATTTCTGAAGAAATAATTGTCCCTTCTTGGCCATTTGGCATTTCTACGAATGTAATTGTGTTTGTTACTTTCTTTACTTTGCAGGGGATAATGTCTCCTTCGTTCATATTGAATTTAAGAAATTTGGTTATTTAAGTCTTTTACTATTTTTAATATTAGATCGAATTGTTTACAAAACTTCTTCTACTTTTGCCCGTATTTTTGCCTTTCCTGAAGAAGGTATAGCTAAGACCGTATTGCAGCTTAAACATCTAACTTTTGTGGAGGCTTTTCCAAATATGGTTTGGGTTTCTTTGCATTTTGAGCACTTTACTCTTATGAATTTTCCTTTCTGTTCCATGTATTTTTGTGATGATTTGCCCTTATAAATTTATTGTTCTTATATTTAATATATATGCTCCAGTATAGTATTCTTTAAAAGTTGTTTTTGTTTTTTTGGGGCATGAGTAGGAAATATATAGTGGTGACTGGTGGTGTGCTTTCTGGTCTTGGTAAGGGAATTGCTATGGCGAGTATAGGTAATATTTTATCTTCATCTTATAAAGTTGTGCCGATTAAGTGTGATGGTTATTTGAATGTGGATCCTGGGACAATGAATCCAATTGAGCATGGGGAAGTTTTTGTGCTTGATGATGGAGGAGAGGTCGATATGGATTTTGGACATTATGAGAGGTTTCTTGGAGTGACATGTAAGTTTGATTGGAATTTAACGATGGGTAGGGTTTTTAACGAAATGAGAAAGAAGGAGAGAAAGGGGGATTATTTGGGACAAACGGTTCAGATGATTCCACATGTTTCAAATTTTATTAAGGAGCATCTTTTGAAGGTTGGAGATGAGAGTGATGCTGATGTAGTTTTAGTCGAGATTGGTGGGACAATTGGGGATATCGAAAATGAACTTTATATTGACGCTGTTAGAAGTTTGTCTCGAAAGGTTGGGAGAGAGAATATTTTATTTGTGCATTTGACTTATGTTCCGATTCCGCATGGAGTTGATGAGCAAAAATCTAAACCTACACAACAAAGTGTTAATATGCTCCGTCATCGTGGGATTGAGCCAGATATTGTTATTGCTAGATGTAGTGAAATGTTGACTGAGGGTATTAAGAGAAAGATTGCGAAATTTGGAAATTTGGATAGTGATTGTGTTTTTACAGGGATTGATGTTGATGATGTCTACAAGATTCCACTAAGTTTTGAAAAGCAGGGATTATCGCAATTAATAGCACGCAAATTAAATATGCCTGTTAAGGTTAATTTAGAGAAGTGGAAAAAGTTGATTGAAAAAAAGGAAGGTGCAGATGGTGAAGTTATTATTGCTATTGCTGGGAAATATACATCTCTTGAGGATTCTTATGCTAGTATTATTGAAGCGTTAAAACACTGTGAAGCGAATCTTGGGGTTCGAATTAGTGTCAAATGGATTGATACTGAGAATGGGGATCTTGATGTTTTAGATGAGGTAGATGGAGTTATTGTTCCGGGTGGGTTTGGGTCGCGTGGAACTGAGGGAAAGATTGATGTTATAGGATATTGTCGTAAGAATGATTTGCCTTTTTTAGGAATCTGTTATGGTTTACAGATGGCTGTGATTGAGTTTGCACGAAATGTTTGTGGACTTAATGGTGCTAATACTACTGAAGTTGATAAAAATTGTAAATATGCCGTTGTTGATATTTTGGAGGAGCAGAAGAGTGTTGAGAATAAAGGTGGGACTATGAGACTTGGGGCTTGTACTGCTTATATTAAGGAAAAGTCTAGGGTTTTTGATTTATATGGTAGTGATGAGGTTATAGAGAGGCATAGGCATCGGTATGAGGTTAATCCAGAGTATCATGAAGCTCTCGAAGGAAAGGGACTTGTTCTTTCTGGTGTCTCTCCTGATGGAAAGTTGGCGGAGTTTATTGAGTTGAAGGATCATCGATATTTTGTTGCGACGCAGGGACATCCGGAGTTGAAGAGTAGTCTTTTGAAGCCGGCTCCCTTGTTTAAGGGATTTATTGAAGCTGCTGTAAAAAAAAGAAGTGAGGATGAGTAGTTTGTTCGTTCGACCTGGTGTAATCGAGGGGTTTTCTGGACCGATGGCTTCTGGGAAGTCGGAGCGTCTTTTACGAAGAGTTGACCCTTTACGATGGATTCATGGAGTTCGGTATATTGGATTTAAGCCTAAACTTGATACTAGGGGGCGTGATTGTAGGTCGAGCGAGAATTTTATTGATTGGATTTATGTTTCTGAGGATGAACCCGAAAAGATTTTAGAATATGTTGAGAATGGTCATGATGTGGTTGTTTTGGACGAGGTTCAGTTTTTCAATAAGAGAATTATTGATGTTATTTTAGAGCTGCAGAGGAGAATGAAGAATGTTATTTTTGCGGGATTAGATGGTGATTTTAGAGGCGAGCCGTTTGGGGCTATGAGGGATTTAATGTTTTGTGCAAACGAATTAACTAAGTTATATGCGATTTGTCCTTCCTGTGGCGATAAAGCTTATTATACACAGAGGTTGATTAAGGGGATGCCGGCACATTATAACTCTTGTCTTATCTCTATTGAGGGTAATAATATGGAAGAGAGTTATGAACCTAGGTGTTTTAGGCATCATGAAGTTCCTGGAAAAAAGTAAATTAAACTTTTACCATTTCAATTTCTAATTCTTTTTTCAAAATTTCTATGAATGAGTTTTCTTTATCTTTTTCGACTAAACATCCTGCTGCGAAGTGATGTCCTCCAACTTCGGCTATAGTTTCGGGGTTTGCTCCTTTGAATGTTGTCACGGTTTTTTCTAAAACTTCCTTTAAGTTTCTTCCTTCGTGCCCAACAATTCTCGCTGAGACTTTTATTTTATCTTGGTTGTATGCCATTCCTATAAGAATTGTTCCTTCGTCGTAGGTCGGAGAGCTTGATAACATTGAGCAGATTGTTCCTACGATTGCGTCTTTGATTTGGTCTTTGGCGTTTAAGATGACGAAACCTTTTCCCTTTATCTTGTCCATTTTTTCGGCTACCCTTAATCCGGATACTAATTCTTGTTTGTACTTTGTGTAGATATCTAGAGCTTGTGCTTTTGCTGATTCTGATTCTAGGCAGTAGGAGATTGCGATGTCTGAATAGCCTAACCTTGAGCATGCGTTGATTAGGGTTGATATTTCTCTAACGTCTTCTTTTGTGTTAAAGAATTTTAGTATATAGAGGTTGCCTAGAACATCTTCTGGTTTGTTATGTTGGGCCCGTCTTACCATGATTGCAGTTATTAGTTTTGACATTTCTTCTTCGGAGAGTTCCATTAGTGTTTTGTTGTAGGGGATGTTTGTTTCGCGCAGTATTTCCATTGCGCCTGGTCCTGAGCCCGTGACTCCTGGGATGTATGGGGAGGTTGACCATTCGAGGGCTCTTCTCAGGGGTCTTGTTGCTGGGTATATTGCGATTCCTTTTTTTATTTGGAGATCGTTGCAATCATTTACTATTTGTTGGTTTATTTTGGAAAGATTGGTTTCATGCCTGTCTCCGATTAGTCCGATTATTGCGAGGCTTGATAGGTCTTGGTTTTCTGGTGATATTGCTTTTGCGAAGAGGTAGCAGAGACCTGCTCCTGTTATTGTGTTATCTTCTGGATTTTCACTTAAATGATGGTTAATGATTTTTGTTTTTTCGTTTACTTTTGTGGAATCTATCTCGTGATGATCTAGGATGAATACTGGGTATTTTAGGTCCTTGAAATGATCTAGGTTGGAGGAAGCTAGGTCTGAAAAGAGTAGGATTTCGTTGGGTTGTCTTGCAATTTCTTCTTTTATTATGGAGTCTTCGAGGCCTTTGACTATTCTAATTGAGAATTTTTTATCGAGACGCGTGAATGCTTTTGCTAGAATTGCTGCAGAAGTTATTCCGTCGGTGTCATGGTGAGAAATTATTCTTATGGGTTTATTCTTCGAAGATTCGAGGAATTCTCTAGTTAGGGTATCAATCTCTTTTAACATAGGGTCTACAAAATTAAAATGGCTTAAAAAGATTTAGGTGCTGTTAGATTACTTTTTCTTTTTTCGGTCTCGGATTGGGATTCCGAAGTATTTCTTTATTATGTTTAACCTGGACTGTGCGTGTTGCAGTTTATGTTTTGCGCTTCTGTCTGTAATGTTGTTTTTTAGGTGTTCTTTTAGTCCGTCTACTTTTTTTTCTGCGTTTTCTAGGTCCTCGTTTCTATCTATTCCTAATTCTTGCATGTATGCTTTTAGTTTTTTGCCGAATACTTTTGTTGTCGGGATTCCATATTGGTCTCGTAAGATTATTCCGATTTGAGAAGGTGCGTGTTTTTCTGAGAGTTCTAAGATTACCTTTTTTAGCTCTGGTTCTTTCATTTTTATCCAGTTTGGTTTCTTTAGTTCTTGCATGTTAAGAGGTATAAATTTGGGTTTTTAAGATTAATGGTGAGGTCTTTTTAGGGAATATAGCCCCGCGAGGATTCGCCTTCGTGTCATAAAGACACTCGGAACGGGAATTATAAATTCCCTGAAAAAAATCTAAAGATTTACTTTAAACCCAGGGGTTCGGATCAATATAGCCCCGCGAGGATTCGAACCTCGGTCGCTGGGATCAAAACCCAGAATCCTTGACCACTAGACTACGGGACTATTTAGTTTATGAGATGGGTTTGGTTTTTAAGTTTAGTGTTTATAGCGACCTCGGGATTCTACTATTTTTAGTCTTTCTAAGATTTTTTTTGAGTTTTCTAATTTGTAGGTTGATTTGAATGCTGTGAAAAGGGATTTTGAGTTTTGGTAGTGCTTTGCGTTTAGTGCCTGTTTGAGAAGATGGAGGTCCACTGCTTTGTCTTCTATTTTATGGGAAATGTAAGAGAGGCCGAAATCTATTATGAAAACTTTGTTTGTTTTATTTTGGAGAATTGTGTTTGATGTTGTTAGGTCGGAGTGGATGATGTCGTTAAAGTGGAGTTTTGCTATTTGAGTTCCTAGTTTTTTCATTGTGGAGAGTTGTTTGGATTTGGAGTAGGAGTTTAGGGTTTCGGAGAGTCTGTCTCCTTTGATATATTCCATGTGTATCGTTCTCCCTATAGAGGGAATTCCGCTTAGTATTTTTGGAACGTTAATTTTTGCGAGAGCTGCTTTTGTTAGAATTTTGGATTCTGCCTTTGTTCTTCTTGTTCTGATTTTGTCATCTAGGGTTGGATGACGATAGGATTTTTTCACTCGATCTTTGACTATGTTATTTGATGAGTTTAGGTAGATTTTTGCTTCGGCGCCTTGTTGGAGGAGTTTCATAATGTTTTTAGATCTTTTCTTATGAGAGATATCACCTCTTCTTTTATTGGATGATATTTTTTAAGAATTTCTCCATAAATCTTTTTATTAAGTTTTTTATGTTTATCAAACTTTTTTCCAGTTAGTCCCCTTTTGCCTTTATCTATTTCCTTCCTTCCCTTATCTAATTTATCAAGAGCCTCGCTTATGATTTCAAAAAAAGAATTAATCTTAACTTGTATTTCTCTAAGAACATACATCTCACTATCATGTCTTATTTCATTGAGCATTTTAGAAACTTTTTCTATCCCCTTGCTTGAGGTGTCAAATTTTTTACTACTCTCTATACTTTCCTTAAACTCTTCCATTATCTTTAACCATTTCTTGTAGTAATTCACCTTCTCCTGAAATAGAAATTGAGATTTCATGTAATTAATTTTATTCTGGTGCCCTATTTTAATTCTTTCAATGTTTCTTTTATTATCTCTCCAATCCGAAAAAGTAGTTCCGGCTATTTGGACAAATATGGACCCTATAAAAAAACTTCCTGCAATTAAAATTTCATTTATCATATTAAAATTTCATCTTCCCTTTAAACTTCTTAGCCATCTTCTGCATCATTTTTGGATCGATGTTTCCGTTAGCCATACCTGATTGCATGTTCATCATTTCTTTAAGCATCTTGTATTGTTTTAGAAGTTCTCTGATTTCTGTTGTTGTGGTTCCGGAGCCCTTTGCTATTCTTTGAATTCTTTTTGTTTGTTTTTCTAGAATTTCTGGGTTTTCGATTTCTTGTTCAGTCATGCTCGAGATTGCTGATTTCCAGTGTGCCATTTTCTTTTCTTGTTGTTTTAGCGCAGCTTTTGGGACTTTTGCGGCAGACATTCCTGGAATCATTCCTACTAGTTTGTCCATGGAGCCCATTTTGTTCATTTGTTCTAGTTGGGAGTATAGGTCTAGGAGTGTGAATTTTCCTTCTTTTAGTCGGTCTTCGATTCTTTTTGTTTGGGTTTCGTCGGTTGCTGATTTTACGTGTTCTAGCAATGCGGTTAGGTCTCCCATTCCGAGTAGTCTTTGGATGAAGGATTCTGGGTTGAAGGTTTCAATTTCGTGGATTTGTTCTCCGACACCTATGAAGTATACTGGACTTGAAGTTTCTGCGCAGGCTGTTAGGGCGCCTCCGGCTTTTGAGGTTCCGTCCATTCTTGTTATTATGACGCCTGTTATCTCTAAGGCTTTTTGGAACTCTTCTGCTTGAATTTTGGCTGTTTGTCCGACATCTGAGGGCATTACTAGAATTTTGTGTGTAGGTTTTAGGGTTTTGTCTAGAGTTTTGATTTCTTTTACTAGGTCTTTGTTTAGGCCGTCTCTACCTGCTGTGTCGATTAGGATTAGGTCGTATTTTTTGAGTTCGGTTTTGTATTTTTTTATTACTTCAATCGATCTTTTTGTGTGGGATAGCTTTTTGTTTTTTTCTTTGTCTTCTGGAGTCTCTATAAATGCTGGGACTTTTGCTTTGTCGGCCATTTGTTGGAGCTGATCCATTGCTGCTGGTCTTTGAGTGTCGAGCCCCAATAGGGCAACTTTTCTTCCTCTTTTCGCGTAGTAGAATCCTAGTTTTGCTATAGTTGTGGTTTTCCCGGCTCCGTAAAGGCCCAAGAACATGATGGATGCGTTTTTTGGGAGTTTCAATTCTTTAGCCTCTCCTCCTAAGATTGATAGAATTTCATCGTGGATTAGTTTCACTAGTTGTTCTTTTTTGTCGATACTTTGAACTGTTTCGTCGTAGGCTATCTTTTTGATTTTCTGGCTTAATGAAAATACTAACTCTATGTTTACGTCTGCTTCGATTAGGGATTTTTGAATGTCTTTGATTATTCCATCTATTAGCTTTTTGTCTAGGAAGATTGCGTTTGAGATCTTCTTTATTCCGGATTTTAGGGTTGAACCTAGTTTGTCTAGTACCATGAAATTCTTAAGAAATGGGGGTTTTTAGGATTTGTTATACCCTCGCATATGTACTATCAGTTGGCTGGGGCATACTATAGTCCTAACTTTTCGATTAATTTTTCTTTGTTGAATATTTCTAGATCTTTATATTCTTGGCCGGTTCCGAGGAATAAAATTGGTTTACTTGTGACGTCTGTAACTGAGAGGGCTGTTCCGCCTTTTTCGTCTACGTCGGCCTTACTAAGAATGATTCCTGTTAGGTCAATTGCATCATTGAAGGCTTTTGCTTGGATTGTTGCATCGTTCCCCGTGATTGATTCGCCTAGAAATATTTTCATGTCGGGTTTTGTTACGCGTGATATTTTTTCTAATTCCTTCATTAGGGAGTCTTTGTTTTGCATTCGTCCTGCTGTGTCAATTAGGACTACATCGATGGAATTTTTCTTCGCGTATTTTAGTGCGTCGAATCCGACTGATGCTGGGTCACTCCCGTAATCTTTTTTTATGACTGGGACTTTTAGATTTTTTCCATGAACTTCTAATTGTTGAATTGCTGCTGCTCTGAATGTGTCGGCTGCTGCTAGACATGTGGATAATTTATTTTGCTTAAGATAGTGCGCGACTTTTGCTATAGTTGTTGTTTTGCCGGAGCCGTTGATTCCTGCGAATAGGATTACGAAGGGTTTTGAATCTGAAGCTTTTATTTGCTCTAGGAAATTCGGCGGGTTAATTAGGAGAGATTCTATTGCAGACTTTAGTTCTTTTGCAAGGTTTACTTCTTTTGTTGGTTTCCCTATTAAGGATTTTGTTAGAGATTTTTCGATTGCTTCTACCGTTTCATATGCTACGTTGTTTTGGAGGAGGATTATTTGGAGTTCTTGGAATAGGTCGTCGAATTTTTCTTGGGTTAGAGTTTTTTGGAATTTTGAGAATATGGATTTTTTTGGCGTTATGGTTTTTGCTTCCTTTTCTTGGATAGGTTTTTCTGTTTCTTTTTCTATTTTCTTTTTACTTTCTTTTTTGGTTTTGGATTTTTTTGGTGTTTCCGTAGATTTACTTTTTTTCTCAGTTGGAGTTATAACTGTTTCTTCTTCTTCCTTGCTTTTGGATACCCAGTTCTTGAGTTTTTCTTTTAGTTTGCCGAACATGGTTTTGTAAGATTTGGGATGTTTAAATTTGTTTTGAATCGAGTATAACAATTGTTTTAAAGCGAGTGTGGATTTTAGTTGTATGTTGACGTTTAGTGATATTTATGAGGCTATGAGGAAGGAGAAATATAGTGAGAATTTGCAGATTTTGCCTAGGGTTTTTTTGAGTGATGCTAGTGATTATTTTAAAGAAAAGAAGGATTTTTTGAATAAGGAAGATGATTTGTTTAGTGATGTTGCGATTAAGAGTAAGAAAAAGCTTGATAATGCGCAGCAGAGTTTTCGGGATTTACTTCGGATTCGGAAAAAGAAGATTTTGAATTTGGCGTTTGTTGCGAGTCAGGTTGGGATTAGTAAGAGGGACTTTGAGAATTTGCTTGGGTTTGAGAAGGATTTGTTTGAGGAATTAGTGAGGAGTCTTGAGAGGGCAGAGAAGAATCAGGTTGGTGACATGAGTGGGAATGGTAAAGAGACCGAATGCAAGCATCGATTGGTCAGATTTTTGGAGGATCTACCTGAGTTTTTGGATGCTGAAGGGAATGCTGTTGGGCCGTTTGCCAAGGGAGAGGTTGCTAATTTAGAGTGTGAAGTTGTTGGGATGTTGGAGTCGGACAAGAAGATTGAAGTTATTAATTATTAATTTATTTTTTGTAAGTTATCGATTGAATTAAAAGGACTGCCCATAAAATTGCTGCTATTGCGTTCATTGCTGCTCCGTAGAAAAGATTCAAGCTTAAGTATGTTATTGAGATTGTTGCCATACCGATTGCTGTTATCGTTGCTGTTTGAATTGAAATTAAGGCTTTTTTTGTTTTGTGGGTTTTAATTATTTGAGGGATTAGGGCGTAGTTTAGAAAGAGGACGGCTATTGTTAGCGCTGTGTCTTGCCATACCATAAGCCTGCGAAGGGAGTCAAACCCTCGACCCTCTGTTTACAAGACAGATGCTCTATCACTGAGCTACGCAGGCATAATAACTAACTGAAGAAACCATTTTTAAGTTTTATGTAATTAGAGATTTAGATTAAGCAAAGGTTTAAAACCGATAAATGGAATAAAATAATATGCCAGGAAAAAATAAGCCGAAGCGACTTGATAGGAATAGAGCTTGGAGAGTTGCGCGTCGGAAGAAGCGAATTGCTAAGTTGGTTAGTGGAGGATCTCGGAATAGAGCGCCTAGGGCTAAGAATAAAGGGAAGGCTGTTGAGGCTGAGAAGACTGTTAAGAAAGTAGTGAAGAAGGTTGTGAAAAAGACTGTTAAGAAAGTTAGTAAGAAGGAAGAGTGAATTTCGTCTTAGCCTAATATTGTATATATAATACTGTGAATATTTTTTTGAAAAATTATTTATTCGAATAGGTGAGATTCGCCTGCTCTTTTGTAGCTATGTAGTTCGTCTATTGAGAACCATAGTGCTACTTCTTTTTCTGCGTCTTCTACATCTCCAGATGCATGGATTATGTTTTTTACTGCGATTCCTCTTTCGTCTGCGTGGGAATAACTAACATGAGAAAAATCTCCCCGAATTGTTCCTGGTAATGCTGATTTTGACTCTGTTGCTCCTGCAAGTTTTCTGATATTTTCAATTGCATCTACGCCTTCTATGACCATTGCTACAACTGGTCCAGATAGTATGAATTTTTCTAATCCTTTGTAGAATCCCTTGTCTATATGCGCAGCATAGTGTTTTTTTGAAAAATCAGAATCTATTTTTACTAATTTTAACCCAATTATTTTTAACCCAATTTTTTCTATCCTCTTTATTACCTCTCCTGTTAATCCTCTTGCTACGCCGTCGGGTTTTACTAGAACTAGTGTTTGCTGTAGTGCCATTATTCTACTTTTACGTCAGCTTCTTTTTTAATTGTTTCTTCTTTTTCATCTTCTTCTTGCGGCTTCTCTTCTGGCACTTCTTGGATATCTTCGACTTCTGGTTCTGGTAATTCAATTGCTTTTTCTATGTCGATTTTCTGGAGCTCTTTTGTTTCGAATACTCGAATGTCGCAGAATGATAATGGATATACTTTCTTTAGTTTTGGTAGAAGTGTTTTTTGTAGAGTTCCGTCGAAGATATCTTGTGTTAGTGTCATGTAATCTCGTTCTTTTGAGTATTCGATTATGAAATCCTTTGTGGTGTTTCTCAAATTTTTTCTAACTACACGGGAAACTTTCTTTCTTGTTATCAAGTGTGGTTTGAATGTTACTCGGATATCTGCGCATCGGGTTTGGAATGAGTCTTCTACGTAGTTTGTTCTCTTTCTCATCATTCGTCTGATGTATGAAGATGCTAGGATTAAACTGTTTGGAATTGCGAAGAGTTTTCCTTCTTGGTTGAATATTCTTAGTTTTATTGTTAGGCCCTTTCCTCTTAATTTTCTTGTTAAATCTAATTTTATTGTTTTATTATGTAGTTCTTGAGCTGTTCCTAAAACCTTAAGACTTTCTCCTAGAAATGGTACTTGGACTTCTATATATCTTTTCCTTTCTGCCATTATTCTAATACCAACTTGCTTGTTCGTTTACCTTTTTTTTGATCTTTACCTTTTTTGCATACTGTGCAAGTGTAGACGATAGCTGTTTTTTTAGTTGTTTTACGTTGACCTTTTGCCTGGTTCTTCATACGGGAGAAACGTCCCTGGTTTCCGATTCCTCGGTTTAGACCCCTTAGCATTGCTCTTAATTTTGAACCCCGCTTCATAGAGGAGGGCTTACCAGTAGATTGTTGCTTTACTTTTTGTTCCGTTTTCTTTTTGCAGATAGGGCAATATCTGTTTAGTTTCTTTGGCATCTTCATGTTTATTTGATTTGAAAATTGGTTTATAAGTTTTGCTGTTGAGTGGTCCCGCAGTTAGTTTTATTAAGATAGGAATTATATTTATTTTATGAGAATTCGATTTTTGGAGAAAGGTGGGCAGAGGGTGTTTTTGGATTTGGTTAAAGATAAATTGAGAGTTGGGAGTTTGAGAGGGTTGTTGCAGTTTGGATTTGATGTTAAGTATTCTACTTTGAAGAATTATTATGTTGGGGTTCGGTTGATGCCTGAGAGGCTGGTACAGGACTTTTGTGAGGTTGCGGGGTTGGAATTTGATGAGTTGGATATTGAGAAGGTGGGGGAGAATTGGGGGAAAGTTCTAGGTGGGAAGGCTGGGAAAAGGAAAAGTTAAAAGTGCAATTATACTCTTAATTTTTAAGATCCCGTAGTCTAATGGCAGAACGCATCGTTGACTTCGATGACACCCAAGTTCGATTCTTGGCGGGATCATTTTTTGTTTCTTATAATATTCAATTTACTTAGTAAGTTAGTTACTTAGTAAGTTAGTTAGGAAGTTTTATAAGTTGGAATTTGTTTAGGTTTTTAGGATGAAAAAGTATCTGTTGCTTATCGAGGATGAAGAGTTGTGGAAGAAGTTTAAAGAGAGTATACAAAAGGATATTAATAGTGAGATTATGAAATTAATTAAGGAGAAAGTGAAGAAATGAAGAAAGTAAATCAAAGATTTTCGTGTTTTTCTCGTGGTACTCGAAAAAAGGCGCAGGTGACGATTTTTATTATATTGGGACTGGTGATAGTTGGGGGTATCGTTGCGTATTTTACTTTGAGGGATAATTTTCAAGGAACCAGTATTCCTGAGGATTTGAAGCCGGTTTACGATTATTATATTTCGTGTTTGGAAGATCGGACCAGCGAAGGTATTGCTCTTTTGGGTGAGCAGGGTGGGAGGATTGATACTGGAGATTTTGAGCCCGGGAGTGCATATATGCCCTTTAGTTCTCATTTGGATTTTATGGGGCAGGCGGTTCCTTATTGGATGTATGTCTCCGGGAATAATTTGCTTAGAGAAAGTGTTCCAACTAAGGGCGAGATGGAAAGGGAGTTGGGCAAGTACGTTGGTGATAGGGTCGGACTTTGTGATTGGAGTTCTTTTGAGACTGCTGGTTTTGATGTGTTTGTTGATTCCCCAAGGGATGACCCTGCTGGCTCCGATGGAGTTGCTGTTAAGATAAGTGAGTTGGATGTCGAGGTTAGCGTTAATAATAAGATTAGTATTTTTTTGGGAAACAGTTCGGTGGTTGTTTATTCTCATGATTTAGAGGTTACTAGTAAGATTGGTAGATTTTATGAGTTGGCCTTGGACGTTTATGATTATGAAAAACAGAATATGTTTTTGGAAAATTATGCTCTTGATGTTTTGAGGCTTTATGCTCCGGTTGATGGAATTGAAACTGGTTGTGCTCCGAAGGTTTTTGTTGAAGAGGAGATTGTTGATGAATTGAAAGATGGCTTGGCGGCTAATATTGCATCGATTAGATTGGATGGAGATTATTACGATTTGTCTTCGGACGAGAGGGAGTATTTTGTGGAGGAGAGTGGCCTGAATTTGAAAGAGAATGTCAATTTCATGTATTTGAGAGATTGGACTACGAGAGTTGAAATGTATGGAGACAAGGTCGCGAAGCCCGTTGGGTTGCAGGAAGGACTTGCTGTTTTAGGCTTTTGTTATGTCCCCTATCATTTTGTTTATGATGTTGATTTCCCGGTGATGATCCAGTTTTTTGATGATAATGAATTGTTTCAGTTTCCGGTTGGTGTTGTAATTTCTAGGAATCAGGCGAGAGAGGCTTTGCCTACTACTAGCGGGTTTAGTATTGAGTCTCGAGTTTGTGAGGTAAAAAATCAAGAGGTTGAGGTCTATACTTATGATGTTGATTTGAATCCTGTTGAAGCGACTATCGGCTTCAAATGTTTGGATGCGGTTTGTAATATTGGCGAGAGTGAAGTTATCGGAGAAGATGCTATTTTGAACGAGGAATTCCCGCAGTGTGTTAACGGATTTATCGTTGCTGATGCTGAAGGGTATGCTCAGGCGAAGTATCAAATTTCTACCAATGAGGAGAGTTTGGCGAATGTAGTTATGAAGAAGAAGTATAATGTGAGTTTGGATTTGGGAGATGTTGATAAGGCTCTTGTTAGTTTTACTTCTCCTGACTTTTCTGCTACGGTTCTTTATCCTGAGCAAGACTCATTAGAGTTAATTGAGGGTTACTATAATATTAGTGTTTATGTTTATGACAATTCGAGTTTGAAGTTTCCGGCTAGTAGCCGAAGTGAATGTGTTGATGTTCCTGAATCTGGTTTGATGGGAATGTTTGGAGCTGAGACTGAGAAGTGTTATGATATTAATATGCCTGAGATGGATATTGATTTTGCGGTTGTCGGTGGAGGGAAGACTCGGGAGTATATTACTTCTGAAGATTTGGATAACGCTGATGAAATAAATTTGAACGTGCCTTTATTTGGTTTGCCTGCTAGTATTGATGAGTTGTCGACGAACCATGAGAGAGTGGACGATGAGGTGGTCTATATAAGTTTTGAATGATGAAGAAAATAATATTATTTAGTTTGTTGATTGGACTTTTTGTTAGCTCTGGAGTTTTGGCTTCTAGTAATTGGCAATCCAATCAGCCGACTTTTGACAATTTATATTCTGGAGATCTTGAGAATTATTGGCCGATTTTGAATGATATGAAAAATGATCAGTGTAATGCTACGACGGATTTTGTTATCGGGATACCTCCTGGTGGATGTAGTCCGATGGTTGTTCGAAGTGATTTGTTGGCAGAGCAGAATGTTCCGGTGTTTTGTCAGTTGTATGCCATTAAAGTTAATCCGTTGATTAAGGTCTCGAGTATAAAGTCTATTTCGTTTAAAGGGGATTATCCGGAAGGTGTTAGGTCAGTTGTTTATCATCCAGCTCGAGCTGCTGTTAAATCTTATAATACCTTACTTGGAGATCCTACTCTTGAGAATATTGGATACGTTGTTATTATTTTGAAGCAAGAAAAAGTTGAAGCGAACATGAGTGAGTGGATTGCTGGGAATTTGACTGCGAAGATGACTTATGATGCAGAGGAGGCTTACGGGACTGGACAAGGGGAATATTATTTGGAGCAGATGGGCGAGGATGAGTGGGGCAGAAAATATATCGAGAGTTCATTTTGGAAAGGTCGTGGTTTTTTGAGAGTTTTGGATATTGAAGACGGGAGCGCTAAGGTTCAGGTTATGCAGGATGAAAATAAGGTTCTTAGAACCTTGACTCTGAAAGAGGGAGAGACTAGTAGCTCGAGTTATTTGCCTGGGTTTTATTGTAAGGCCGGATTGAAAGTTAAGTTGACGGAGATTACTACGCAAGAAGATATGGCTAGACTTAATGTCGGGGGAGATGATATTTGGGTTAGGGAGGGTGGCAAGTTTTTGAACGGGAAATGTTCCGTTAAGAGTTTGGATGTTCGGAGTAATAATGATGGGGAGATTAGTATTAGTTGTAATGGTGCTGGGAAGATTGATCCTTTGGTTTTGAGTGGGAATGGGGGGTTATTTGAGGTTAAGGTTACTGGGGAAGATAGAAGGGTTAAGGTGAAGAAAAAGTTGGGAGAGGCTGTTGACGTAGGTTTGTATTTAGCTTATCTTGGAAAATATCCAAAAGGGTTTGACAGTAGTGAGAGTGAAATTGCTATTTTAGTTGAGGGCAAAAACATTAAGGGAACTGGCGCCTTTTATGCTGAGATTGATAAATTAAAAGATAAGAGTGGTACGAAAGATGAGTTTTCAAAGAAGTTGGAAGTTTGGTTGACTGCTGAAAAGTTAGGAGGGCATTTTGTTGTAGAAAAAGATGAAGATGAGAATGGCGTGGTTTTTTTAGGAATTGATGATGCCTTGGAAGACAAGGAAACCAATAATGATTATTTCGATAAATCGGTTCGGGTTGTTAAGAGTGAATTGGTTGCCGATTATGGGAGTGAGGAAAAAGAGATTGGTGGGACTTGGGCTGAAGATGCTTTATACGAAGAGATTGTTTTGGCTCGTGAGGTAGGGAATTTTTCTGCGCAGAAAGATTTGATGGATTTATTTTTGGAAGAATATCCTTTGGCTAAGACTGTTGACTATGTTCGGGATATGAGAGCGAAGTTAGATGGGACTGATTATAGTAAGTCGTATGTTTCTGTTTATGTCGGGAATGAGTTTAAGTCTATTAGCGTTGTAGATTTTAAGCCTTTTAGCGAGGGTGGTCGAAGAGTTGATTTGAAGATTGGCAATGTTGCTAAAAACAATTTGAGTGAGATTGGGTCTGACGATTTTGATAACGGAGAGGATGGAAATGGTGTTGAGTTAAACGAAGATAGTAAGGTTGAGGTAAAAGAAATTTTGCCGGGGAGTGCTAAGCTTTATTTTTATAGTAGCAATAAAAAAGTGAGTAAGAAAACCATTGAAATTAAGGAGGGAGATAGCTATGTTTTTGATGGAATTGAAGTTCATGTTAAAGAAACTCGGGTTAAAGAGGTTGCACATGTGAGTTTGATTCCAGATGTTGAGCACGAGAGCAGTGAGGCTGATTTTACTTTTAAAATTGGCGTTGAAAAGCGTGCGATTGAGCTTAGTCCTGAAAAGACAAAGAGGATGATTGCTAATCTGAATAAATCAATTGCTAAGTGGGAGGACACCGTCGAGAAGTTGGGGGATGTTGTTACGGGTCTGAAGGGTGCTTGTTTTGCTACTAGTACGGTTTTGATGGTTAAGAGCATGGTTGATGGAACGAATGGTGCTGCCTTGGCTCGGACTGAGATAATGAAGGAATATAAGAAAATTTGTGATACCAAATATAAAGATAAGACGAGGACTCAGTGTTATAATGATTTGAGTGATCAAATTGATGCGGATGTTAAGGCGATGACTGGGGTTTTGGCTGGGGTTAATGAGAGGATGGAAGCGATTCAGGAGAAACATACGGATAATTCTGGAGGTATCTTTGGAGGGAAGAGCATTAAAGATTCTAAGAAGTATAATGAGGAACTTAATTTGGAAACCGGTGAGGGAAAAATCAAGGTTAATGTCGGTGGAGATGAGAAGGAGGTTGAGTTGGGCAAACTTTCTACTTCGCAAGTTCAAGCGGTTCTTACGTTGCAGGATGCGGAAAAGAGTAAAAATGTGAATGCTATCGCATCTGCTCAGGCGAAGGTTGATGATGCTCTTAGAAATGTTGCGTTGATACAGGAAGAAGATGAAAAGCGATTTGACCTAGAGAAGGATTTTATATTTAAGCTATGTGATGATGCAGGGGAAAACTGCAAACAGACTCAAATTCCTTTTAGTGTAGTTAGTAAAGAGCATCCGAATTTTAGAAATGAGAGAATGTGGTTGACTTATAGTCAGTTTAGCGAAATTATTGAAGCTAGGAAAAGTTTGGAAAGTCCAGAAGTGGATAAAAATTGGTTTGCGAGTTTTGATGAGCCGGATGAGAATGAGTTAATGGGTATTCAGATTCTTCATTCTGGTTCTAGTAATTATCTTTATCTTTTTGATAAGAGTTTGACCCAGCTGGGTATTTATGAAGCTAAAGCAGATGGGGGGGAACTAATTATTAAGTCTGAAAGGTTGAATCGTGTTCCGTGGAAAGAAGAAGGTTTTGATGTTCGGGCGGTAGATAGTGGAGACTGTTCTAATAAGTGGCAAGAAGGGACGGCTGAAGTTAGTTATTATGAATCGGGGGACAATAAAGGTCTTCCTGCCGTTATACCGTTTGACTTAGAAAGTGGGTGGTATGTTAGTGTTTCTAATTCTGGTGGGACCTGGGCTGATGATTCGGTACAGGGGTATACTGCTTCTGGGGATGTTAAGCATTCTATGATTTGTAATGTTGGAATTAATGGAAGAATGGAAAACGGGGGTGGAGATGATGTATGCAGTAGTTTTAATATCAACACACTTGGTGGGGTTGATAAGTTTGGCGGATGTCCGAGTGTTGATGTGGATAAGCTCTATGGTTGTGCTAGGGAGGCTATTCAGCAAGCTTCGCAGCAGAGTGATCAGAGTAGTATTATGATTAGAGCTTGTATGAATAATAAGGATATAACTTTGAAGAAAGGTAAGCCGAAGAGCCAGGTTGGCGGATTCGAGTGTCAGGATTTTATGAGTCCTACAGACTGTAAGTTGATGTTTAATGTATGTGACCCTGTGATTTGTCCTCCTAGTCGATGTGATTTTGGAGGGAAATTTCCAGTGAGTGATGTTATTCAGACGGGTGTTATTGGAGGATTGCTCTTATGTTTGCCTAATTCGAAAGAAGATATTCTTATGCCGGTTTGTCTTAGTGGGATTCATGCGGGGCTTGATACTTATACTTCTATTCTGAAGAGCGAGAGGGAATGTTTGGAGAAGAGTTTAGAGACTGGTGAGTTGGTTGGGATTTGTGATCAGGTGACTTCTATTTACAAGTGTGAGTTTTTTTGGGGACAGATGGCGCCATTGATGGATCAGTTGATTCCTGGAGTTATTGAATATGCTATTAGCGGAGACAGGGTGCGAGGTGGTGGAGAGTATGCTTTTGTTTCACACTCTTGGAATACTATGAAACAAGGCGTTAGCTATTTTAAGAATACTTATGCTCAGAATGCATTCAAGGCGTTTAATATCCGGAGTACGCAAGAGATTGGGAGTAGTGTTTGTAAGGGCTTTATTGGGTCAAGTGTTCCAGGCTCGGCTAACTTTATTGAGAGTTTGCTTGCTCCCGAATCACCTAGTCAGTTTTATGCGCAGTTTAATGAAGTGACGTTTACCGAGGCTACGGTTCCTGCGACTAGTCAGTATAAGGTTTATTATCATATTTATGCGGGGAACGATCAAGGTATTCAGTATAAGGTCTATTTGAAGAATCCGCCTGCTTCTAGTTATTATGCCTCGACTCCTGAGATTGCTGTTAAGTCTGGTTATATCGCTGCGGGTTCGAGTGCTGATGAGTCGATTGATTTTACGGCACCTGCTGGATACAAGGAGCTTTGCGTTGTTGTGAATGCCAAGGAAGAATGTGGTTTCAAGCAGGTTACGACCAGTTTTGGTGTCGATTATTTGGCGAAGAAGTATAGTGAAGATCAGGCAACTGAAGAGGACATTAAGACTGAGAAAGAATGTATCTCGGGAAGCCCCTCGGCTATTTCCATGGCTCAGTTGAATCTGCAGGCTGGTGCTGAAGAAATGCTGAATCCTGAGATTGCGCTTAGGGGAATTGTTAGAATTTGTGCTTCGAGAAATCCGGATACTGGAATTGTTAAAGGAGATTTGGTTGGTTGTAATGAAGAGAGTGATTGCGCTAAGGGATTCGAGTGTGATGGTAATTATTGTAAATCTAAGAGTGAGGATGATGTGATGCAGAATAGTGGGTCTGCTTGGAAAGATGTAGGGTATTGTGGGGATGTTAATTTGAGGTGTTGGCTGGATGTTAATTCGGTTAAGGATGACCTGGAGACTGTCTCTGCATTTGAAGGGACTAGTTTCGATGAGTTAGATAGGTTGAAGGGATTGATTGATAGCACGAGGTTTAGCTTAGAGAAGGTTGCTCAGATACTTGATGATGCTCGAGTGAATATTGAGAAGTTGACTATTTCAAGATCTGAGGTTGACGGTTTGGCTATTGTTGCTGAGTTGGATAATATTATTGGAAGAGATAACGCAAGTGGTGCTGGGACGAATGGGGATAGGGCGGAGGCCTTGGCTTTGAAGGCTTCGGTTTGGAGGTTGTTGGCTGGGTTGGGGGTTGAGGATGGGGCTGAGGGGCCGGTTGAGGAGGCTCGGGATCCTGCGGTTGATGCGATTGTTAATAATAATGCTGAAGATGTTAGTTGTGCTGCTTATTGTAATGGTGCTGGGTATGATGATAGTGCTGCTGGAGTTGAGAAGGAGAAGTGTGCTGATGGTGGAAAGTTTAATTCTGAGGTTGAGGAGGGGTGTTGTTGTTCGGGGAAAGTTGCTGTTGATAAAGATGATGATGGAGGTGACGAAGAAGATGCAGGGGATATTAGTGTGAGTGCAGAGGATTTGCTGAAATTGATGACTGATGGAAATGGGTGTTATTGTGGGGATAAATGCAAGGAGTATGCTGAGAGTATTGTTGAGTATTCTGAAAAACATGGGATCGATGATGCTAAAAGAGTTTTGGCTATTATGATTCAGGAATCTGAGTGTGTCTATAGCAAGATTGGTGATGATGGCGTTTCTTTTGGGTTAATGCAAATTACTGGGACTTCCTTTGAAGAAATCTGTAAGGACAAATTTACTTCAAGTTATTATGGGGATTTTTTAAATATGAGAATTAATCCATCTCGGGCGGATGAGAATATTGAGTGTGGAGTTATGGTTTTGAAGAAAAAGTATGATGATTATAACGGAGGAGTGAAGAGTAGTTGGGCATGGGATACTATTTCTGATAAGGGTGGATTTAGTAGTGCAGTTAGGAAATGTGTCGATAGTAGTCATCCTTATTATGGTAATTATTTAGATTGGGAGGCTGCGGAGAGGGGATACAATGGTTGGGGGTGTGGAAGTGGAGTTAATGTCAAATATGTTGAAAATGTTGAAGATATTTTAAAGAAGCTAAAGGATGAATCCGTGAAAACTTCTGCTGATATTGCGATATCTAATGACGATGGTGCAACTAAAATTCCCGTAGCTGTCAAAATAACTGATAAGAATAATGTCGTAGAATATAGGGAAGATAAGGAGAGTTTCGAAACTAAAATTGCTTTAGATAGAGAGGGTCCCCATCCAATTCTTATTTGCGACTGGAATTATCTTTGTTCTTCGGTTGAAGATTCTGTTGAAACGGATAAAGAAAAATTATATCAAGATGTTGCTGATTCTGTATCTTGGACGGAAGCAGTTGAAGTAGTAAGAAAATATGAAGAAGATTTTGAAGATGAAGAAGATTTTGAAGTAGACTTTTATTATGAAGCTGATAGCGAAAAAGACAAGAGGGAGATACTTGTTATTGATCCTGGGCATGGAGGAAGGGATTCTGGACAATCTATTTCTGGTGTTTATGAGAAAGATTTGGCACTTGCTATTTCTAAAAGATTAAAAGAAGATTTTGTAAATGATTATAATACTTTTTTAACAAGAGAAGATGATTTTTTTATTAACTTGGAAGATAGAAATAAATTTGTGAATGATTTTTCTGCTGATTATTTTTTGAGTGTTCATTCAGATAGTTCCTATGATGAAACTTTTAGTGGGTTATTTATTTATTTTTATTGCTATTGTGATTCTGAGAGAGAGGGAGATGGACTTGTTCAGCCTTGTGCACCTTCTCATTGCGTAAGAGATTCAAAGTATGAAGAGTCTAAAACATTTATAGAATCGTTAGTTAGAAAGTTTGAAGAGGATGGATTTGATGTTAGTGTCAAGGGTGGTGATTTTGGAGTTTTGAAAAATTTGGATATTCCTGCAGCTCTAGTAGAAATGGGATTTTTGACCAATGCAGAAGATTTGAATAAATTAAAAGAATATGGCAATTATTTTCCTGATGTTTCTGATGATTTTGAGGAAGAAAAGTTCGGGGATATTTCTGACTATAAAAGTATATCAGTTATCCTTGATGATGGAGGTAGTAGGAAGGATAGTGTTGATTTGATTAAGAGAGCTAGTTATCTTAATTTGCCGTTAACTTTTGCCGTTATGCCTGGTTGCCCATATATTGGCGAAACCGTTGAGGAGATAGTTAAGTATGATAATTTTGAAGTCATGCTGCATCAGCCGATGGAACCTGTTGGGGGTGCAAGTCCAGAGTGTAGAGATGATGTTGTTGATAAAAAAGGGATATATACTGATAGTACTAATGTTGATGGGATATTGTCTGAAAATATTAATGAAATAAAGAGTTATTTAAATAATGAAAAATCTAAATTTGTCGGAGTTAATAATCATATGGGGTCTTTGGTTACTCAAGATTCAAATATTATGGAAACCATTGGGAAGAGTCTTAGGAGTCAAGATTTGATATTTGTTGACAGCCTGACTCATGCAAAATCAGTTGCATACGAAGTAATAAAAAATCAAGGTGTGAAAACGGCTCGTCGTGATGTATTCATAGATACTTCGAATTTTGTTCTTAGTAGTGAATTGAAAAAAATAGAAGCTTCCCTTCTTGCTGGAGATGCTCGATATAAAATTGCTATAGGTCATTTTAATTTGGCTACTGTTGAAGATTTGAAGATTTTTTTGGATAGTAATGATTATGTTCGTTATGGTGATGATTATATTAATGTTGAAAATAAAATAAAATTTTCTTTGTTGTCAGAGATTGGAATTAGTGCTGGCGATATTGTTGTCAAAGAAAAAAGCGTTGTTGTTCCTGAAGTGGTTCCTGAAGTTATTTATGTTTCTTCTGATGATATTTATGAAGTTTTGAAAGCCAATAAGCATAAAATGGTTAAGCCTAACCAAAATTCGGATGTTCGTGAATGGACTAATTCTATTTACAAATATATGGAGAGTTCTGGCATAGAAATAACTCCAAGTTCTGTTTCTGTTGTTTTGTCTATCTTGGAGCAAGAAAGTGCGTTTAATGCTAATCCTAATGTTGATCTGGGGGAGGTTTGTTTTAATTTACCGAAAAAGTGTGCAGCCGGAATTTGTTATACTGGTATTAAGCAATGTGAATATATTTTTGGTAAAAGTAGTGGGTCTTTAACCGGAAAAGAGTTTGCTCAAGATCTTTTGAATGCCAAGGATGGAAATATTAAAGGAGGTAATTGGTTTGTTCGGCAAGCTTGGAAGGTTTTTGGACCTGGGGTTCTTACTTCTGTTGAGGTTTCTATGGGTCCAGCTCAGTTAAAGTCGTTTCGTGTTAGAGAAATCTTGGCAGAAGCTCGGGGTGTTAATTTAGAAGATGTTGAATTGAGTGATGCGGTTTTTAATGAAATTTTTACTAGAGATGGAGGTTTGAAGTATGGGATAGAATATCTTTCAGGAATTTTTGAAACTTATGATAATGATTTTGATGAGAATATTAATTTTATGTTTGCTGATTATAACGCTGGTATTTATTCTTCTAGGAATGCAGAATTGCAATACGAGTTGTATAGATTAGCTAATGGTGTTGAACCTAGTAGTAATTTTGTCGATGGTGATTTTTTGATTTGGGATGCGCCTCATGAAAGTAATTCTAAAAAATCTGAGACTCAAAAGCTTGTTAAGAAGTATTTTGAGAGAGAGGGATATGATACTTCTGGAATTAGAGATGATTTAGAGCAAGAGAAAACTGTTGAGTTTGAGGGAACGGATGTTTTTATTAAAATTAAAGATGATTACGGAGAGGATGCCAAAGATGGTAGGATTCCGAGTGCTTCTATTTTTTCTATTAAGAGTGGGTTGACCCTAAGTGCTTCTTCTTATGTTGACAGAATTAATGGTAAACATTCTGCCTATTGTGCTTCTTTTGAGAAGATTGGAAAGAGCTGCTGAATTTTAAAAATTATATTAAATGAGGGAAGTAACTTTCTGCGAAAGTTTCATGTCTCATTATCAAAAATAATGAGAGAAGGAGGATTCGACTTCACTTCAAAGAAGCTCGTTCGTTACTCGACAAACTTTGTCTCCTAGTGAAACCACCGCATTACGGGACGTTCGAATATGAGGGAAGGAGGATTCTACTCACAATTCACACTAAAATTTTTCATCAGAAATAAAATTCTGAAAAATTCGCGCAAATTGTTCGCCCCCGTAAAAAGTTTCGAGCATTCGTATTCTGCTTCCATGAATACAATCTCCTTTGGAGATTGCATAGTATGAGGGAAGGAGGATTCGAACCCCCGTAGGCATAAACCACTACGGCCTAAGCGTAGCCCGTTTGACCACTCCGGCATTCCCTCATTAAAAAAGAATAGTATTCTTTCTTGAATATTAGACCATAATATTCCTTTTTATATTTTTGGTAGGTCCATTTGTCCTTTGTCGTTGGTATTTCCATATTTGTAAATAATAGTGATAGTTCTTCTTGCAGTTGTTTACTTGCTGTGGAGAGTCCGTAACCCCTCCTTCTTTTTCCTCCTTCGGTTAGCATTATTCCCTGTAGAAAGGATTTTTGGATTTTTTTGTTCGATATTTTTATGAATTCTGGAACTTTTACTATGTGGCTTTTTTTGCCTATTGGGATTTCGAAGGTTTGATTTAGAAGATTATAAATTGCGAGGCTGTCTATTGGAATTTGCCATGATTGTTTTTTATTTGGACGCAATTTTACAGGATTGATGTTAAAATTTCTATTAAATGTTTGCAGACAATATTTTTGTATCTGTTTTAATAGATTCATGTCGGTTAATTCTATTAAAATTTGTTTTTTACTTTTTCTAAGGTGTCCGTCTCCGATTATTGTTGCAACAAAGAAGGATAATTCGTTTGTTATTTTTAGCGGTATGTTTGTTGGCTTTGATGGACCGTATTTTGCCTTTGTGATTATATAATCTTTCGTTTTAATTATTGTTTTTAGATTTGTTTGTGAATTGATTGCGGATTGTTTGTAGCTCATAAAATTAGATAGAAGACCTAATTTAAAAATGTTTCGTTGTCTAGCCCGTTTATCCAGTATTTTATTTTTATGAGAATATATTATTGTAGAATTATTCTTCTATTTTTTTTCGTTTTCTTCTTTCATTCTCTTTGATTTTGAGTTTGTCTTCGAGATCTAGTCTTTCTAAGAGCTCTTTGTATCTATTTCTAATTGTTACTTCGGTTATTCCTGCGACGTCGGCTACTTCTCGTTGTGTTTTCTTTTCGTCGTTGATTAGAGCTGCTACATAGAGAGCTGCTGCTGCTATTCCGGCTGGGCCTCTACCGGATGTTAATTCTGAGACTTCGGCTTTTCTTAGAATCTTGAGAGCCTCGTTTTGAGCCTGAGGCGACAAATGTAATGTACTTGAGAATCTTGAGATGTAATCCTTTGGAGAACTTGGAGTTACTTTTAGCCCTATCTTTCTGATTATGAATCTGTAGGTTCTTCCGATTTCTTTTCGCTCTACTTCTGAGGCGTTTGAGATTTCGTCTAGGGTTCTTGGGATGTTATATGATCTACATGCTGCGTAGATGCAAGCTGCTATTACTGATTCCATGGAACGTCCTCGGACTAGACCTCTTTGTAGGACAAAGTTGTAGATTCTTGCGGATTCGTCTCTTACTACTGACGGTAGGTCTAGGAATGAAGCAACCCTTCTTAATTCGGACATTGCCAATCTTAGATTTCTTTCAATTGAGGTTGATACCCTTTCTTGCCATTTTTTCAGACGGAGATATTTTCTTGTTTGTTGGGTTGAATCTAGTCTGTAGATGTCTGAGATTTCTCCTACGTTTGTTGTTAGGCCTTTGTCAAATTTTTGTAAAGATATCGGGGCCCCACCTCTTGACTTTTTTTCTGATTTATCAAAGCTTCTAAGTTCATGAGAGGTATCTACCATGTTTTCTTCTACTAATAGTCCGCATGAGCCACAGATTATTTCTCCTCTTGTTTCGTCTGTGATTAGTTTAGAACTGTTACACTCTGGACATTTTTTGACAGCCATAGTAAAGCTTATAAAAGGAATGCTTTTTTAAAGCTTTCGGTTTAATGTCGACGATAAACGTAAGAACTGTTTTTATTTAATTAGAATTGCTTGTATATTGCCTTCTTGCGATGGTCTATTTGTTATTTTTGCCTTGCCTAATTCTGTTTCGATTATTGCACCTTTTACTAAGATGTTTTGTCTTGCGAGAAAAACATTAGAGGGTGTTTCTGTAACATTTTTGATTTTTGACATTTTTGATTTTCCTTTTATGACTAAGTTTACTACATTATTTAGAAAAGAGACTAGTTTTGTTGTCTTACCTCTGCCTTTTAGTAGCTTTGTTTTGGTCTCTCCGATTTTTACGATTCTTGTTTGACCTTGTCTACCTGTCAGTTTCTTTTTCTTTGGTTTCTTGTATCTGCCGCCGGAGATTTTTCTTCCTGATTTCATTATTGGAGAACAAAATTTTGGTTTAAATAGGTTGCGGTGGACAACGTCTTTGACGTTGTGGTTTGGCCACGTATGGCATGACCCTACTGGGCCCGGGTAAATCTTTTGGATTTACTATTTTGGGATTTGGGAATAGTTTTGCTGAAAATGGAGGTATGTTTATATATATAAATTCATTAGAGATTGTGATGGAAAAGGGTGTCTTAGCTTTGAGGCTGATGGTTTTTTTGGGTGTGGTTTTGGCGTTAGCTGGAAGTGTTTTGGCTGTGCCGCAGACGTTTAGTATTCATGGGAAATTGAGTGATTCGGGTGGGCCATTGGAGGGGACTTATTCTATGAATTTTAGTATTTATGCTTCTTATTCTGGAGGTGCTTTTTTGTGGACGGATACCTATAGTGTGACGACGAATAATTTAGGAGTTTATGATGTGATTTTGACTGACTTGGATTTGCCGTTTTCGGTGCAGTATTATTTGGGTGTGAATGTTGCTGGCGACGGTGAAATGGTACCGAGGATGAATTTGACGAGTTCGGGTTATTCGTTTCGGGCGAATGTTAGTGATTATTTGGATAGTGCTAGGAATTATGAGGTTGCGAATTTGACGCTTGGACAGAAATTGAGTTTTGCTTTTGGGGAAGTTGTTGATAATATTGTTAATGGATGGGTTCGGGTTACGGGGGGTTTGAACGTGACTGGGAATGTTGAGGTTGGGGGGAATTTGAGTATGGGGTCTGGGTATATACATGATTTAGCGAATGGGACGGCTGCTCAGGACGCTGTGACGTATAGTCAGTTGCTTGGGATTAATGCGACGGTTAGCGGGGATTATGTTCCTTATACCGGGGCTGATTCTAATTTGGTTTTTGGGGATAATAATTTGAGTGTTGGGGGGAGTGATTTGTTTGTTGATAATAACAATGGGAGAGTTGGGATTGGGACGGGGGCGCCACAATCAATTTTGCATATTGACGGAACAGAAGGAAGTTTGGCTGGTGGTTTGAGTTTTGGAGATGGTGATTCGGGTATTTATGAGATTAGTGATGATAACTTTAGAATTCAGACGGGCGGGACTATACGAATGTTTATTGGGAATACGAATACTGGTGTTCTTACTTCGGCGGCTTCGGCTGGTTTTGGGATAGTGAATGAGAATACTGCTGCGACGAATCCTGTGTTTTTACCTGAGAAGAGTGATATTGATACGGGACTTGGGGGAGATGGTTCTAATACTCTTTCATTGATTACGGGTGGTACGTCTCGTTTGTATATTAATTCTTCCGGTAACGTCGGTATTGGGACGACGACGCCGGGATATAAATTAGAAGTTGTGGAAGGAACTGCCGATGATGGTATTGCGCTTACATGGGGAAATTCAGTTGGAAGGTTCACTATGGCTAGCGCAGAGGCACAAGTACATCTTTTGAACAGTGCTGGGACTAAAACCGTACAGATAGCTTCTCATTCTGCACATAATACATACTTTAATGCTGGCAACGTTGGTATCGGGACGACGAGTCCTACGTCTAAGCTTCATATTAATGGTTCGGTTGTAATTAATGGGACACTTGATATGGATTCGGGGAAGATTAATAATTTAGCGAATGGGACGGCGGCTCAGGACGCTGTGACCTATAGCCAGTTGCTTGGGATTAATGCGACGGTGAGTGGGGATTATGTTCCTTATACTGGGGCTGATTCTAATTTAGTTTTGGGAGATAATAATTTTTCGGTTGGTGGGAGTGATTTGTTTGTTGATGGTGATTTGGGGAGGGTTGGGATTGGGACGGGGGCGCCGACAGAGGCACTAACAGTTAGTGGAGATACAAGTGTGTCTGGAAATTTATTTATTAATGGAGATATTGGTATTGGTGGTGATAGTGGAGAAGGTGAGTGGTATATGATGGATAATGGAACATCAACATTTAGGATAGGTTCAACAAGTACTGGAAGGAAGGTTCAAATGGAGTTATATCATTCTGTTAACCCCGTATCTCTAGGGGTTAGTTATAGTGGTGGAGCGGCATTCGCGTATATTGAAAGTGTGCATAATAGTTATGATACAAATACTCATTTGTTATTTAAACCGGGCGGTACTGAAACGTGGAGAGTTGGTTCTCATGGTACTAGTGGAACTTATTCAAGTAGTTTTGAAATAACTCCTGCAAGTGATAGTAATGATTTTTATGTTTCGAATAATGCCGGAACTCCAATATTTTATATAGACAGTTCTTCTACAAATGTTGGGATTGGGACGACGAGTCCGGGTGCAGGTTTACATATATCTAGTAATAGTGATACAGATGCAAATTGGTTAATACTTGAAGATACAGACACAACTGCAGGCTCAGTAGTTCCAAAAATTGAATTTAAAAATAGCAGTGCTGTGGTGGGAACAGTAAGAGGGCATGATACAAGAGGACTTCAGTTCGGGGGGGGTACTGGGACACAGCACATGACAATAGATAGATCCGGCAACGTCGGAATTGGGACGACGGATCCAGGATATGCCTTGGATATTGTGCGTAATGCTGATGAGCAGTTGAGGGTTGGTCGTTCGGCTAGTAAGTATGTTGCTGTAAGAGATGATGTTTTACTGTTTCATGGGATGACTGCAAATGGGATGCGTATACAAACAGATGATGCTTCAGATATTCATCTTAGAACCAATGGCGCTGATGCTATGACAATAAAGGATGGCGGTAATGTGGGGATTGGAACAACTACTCCAACTCACGAATTAAATGTTGTTGGGGGCATGAATGTTACGAGTCCTCAGGTTTCTATGTTTACGGAGGGGACGGCTTTAGTTATTGCGGGATGAAAATAAAAGATTTTTACTTGGTTGGGAGTTGGGGGAAAGAGACGGAGCCTCCTGGCTTGGGGTTTGGGATTAAGAGTTGGGTGAGGGGAGTGAACCCTTCGGATTCACGAGTTGGGCATTTGGGTTCCCGTTGGATAGTTTTTGGTGTTAAATGGGGTAAGGTGGTGTTCGATGAGTGATAGAAATGTTTTTAAATTAAAGAGTATTAGTAGTTTTGAAATATTCCCTAGTGATCCTTTTGGGTCACTAGATGATTTTTATTTTGGAGGTAATCTTTATGGCAAGTAAGGTCTTGGTTTTTATCGATGCTGGTTTTTTGTCTAAGGTGTCTATGTATTTTGGGGAGGGTAAATATTTGAAATTTAAGATTAAAAATTTTGTTGATAATATATGTTCTAAGAATGGTTTTGCCTGTGAGAAGATTTTTTATTATACTGCTCCGCCTTATCAATCTAATAATTTTAATAAAGATGAGGCTGCTAGAAAAGAGAGGTATGATTCTTTTAGGAGCTTGTTGGTTAAGGAGGGTGTGATTTTTCGAGAGGGAAGGGTGCAGAGGTTGAAGCTTGATGGGAATTTTGTCTATCGTCAGAAGGGTGTTGATACTTTGTTGACAATTGATTTGAGTCATGTTAGGGAAGATTATCCTGGGATAGAAAAGGTTGTTTTGATTTCTTCTGATACTGATTTTTGCCCTGTTATAAAAGATGTGACTGAGAGGGGTTTGGAGGTTTTGCTGTTTACTTATTTTGACAGGAAGAGAGGGAGTTCCTTCTCCTTGAGTAATCATTTATTGAAGGTTTGTTCTGGTTTTATTAAGTTGACGAGGGAGGATTTCGGATGAAAATAAAAGATTTTTACTTGGTTGGGAGTTGGGGGTTAGGAGTTAGGAGTGGAGTGCTGGCTGTATTAGTTTTGTTTGTTTTGGTTGGGGCGATGGCTGACGTTTCTGCTGCGAATAAGTTGCAGATTTGGAGAAATGCTTCTACTGGGAGTAATGTTAGTTGGATTGATAATAATGGAGATTGGTTTGTGTTGGGGGATGTGACTGCGAATGCGTTTATTGGGGATGGTAGTGGGTTGACTAATTTGAATGTTAGTGAGATTGAATTAACGGAATATGTTCCCTATACTGGAGCTATTTCTAATTTAGTTTTGGGAGATAATAATTTTTCGGTTGGAGGGAGTGATTTATTTGTTGATGGTGATTTGGGGAGGGTTGGGATTGGGACTGCGAGTCCTCGGGATCTTTTGCACATTTCAAGTAATGCTCCTGCTTTTAAAATTGAGCGTACGGATAGGGGGTCGAATGAGAAAGTTTGGAGAATTGCTCCCGATGGCGAAGATCTTGAGATTCAGACTCAAACTGATGCTTATGGGGCGGGACAGGATGCAATGATTTTTGATCGTACTGGGACGACTATAGTGGATATATCTTTTCCTAATGGAAATGTTGGAATTGGGACTTCGGCGCCTGGAACACCGTTACAGGTAGTTGGAGCGGTGCAAGGAAGTGGATTGATTCGTTCTACGGGGGGAACTGCAACGGGAGCAACGGGTCCTGGAGTAGAAATTCAATATATTACATCAGGTGGAGGCTATGCTTTACTGGATGGTTACGATAGAACTGCTTCAGATTATATTCCGTTGAGAATAGATGGTAAAAATCTTTCATTTCATACTTCTGCTGGAACCTCAGATATGTTTATAGAGGCTGGGGGGAATGTTGGGATTGGGACGACGAACCCTGGGGCGAAGTTAGCGATTCAAGGGACTGGCACTTATAACTCTGCAAACTGGGGTACGGCATCAGATATGGCAATCAGGTCGTCTGAAATGTCAGATGATGCTTATCACTCTATTTTACAACTTGTTGCTATAAGACAATCTCTTACTACTGGAAAAGATTCCCAAGGCTATTTGGGCTTCAGTACTATTGATGATTCTAATGCTCAAGGAATGCTGGACGCAGGAAGAATAGCAATAGTTAATGAGGTTGGGGGTTCAAGAAATTCAGCTACTGCCTTATCATTTTGGACAAATCTCGGGGGTGCTGTTGATACTGTAGCAGCGACGGAAAAGGTGCGAATAACAAGCATAGGTAACGTTGGCATTGGGACAACGAATCCGCAGAATGAGTTGAATGTTGTTGGGAATGCTAATATTACAGGGGCGATGATTGTCAGTTCTATGAATATTACGGTTGAGAGTAACGGAGATGTTAACGTTTGGTAGCTAGCAACATCGGAGATGTTGCGGTGAAGCTCACTTTGTGGTGAAGCTCACTTTGTGGTGATGCTCATTTTATTTGTAAAATGGAAAAGCTCACTAGCGTGGGGGCTTGTCGGAGGGTTTTTAACTTCGTGATTATTGTTATTTTTTATGTGGAATGTTGAGAGGTTGGAGGTTTATTCTCGGGTTTGCGATTTGATTCCTCGGGTTTACAAATTGATTGGGGTGTTGCCAAAGGAGGAGAGGTTTGCTTTGGGAAATCAATTGAGGCGGGCGATTGTTAGTGTTAAGTCTAATATTATTGAGGGTTCTGGGAAGAGGACTAGTAGAGAGTTTGTTTCTTATTTGGGTAATGCTATGGGGAGTTTTCGGCCTCAGACGGCATGACCCTGGTGGGCCCGAGGTTAGGGGGCAGGTTGAGATTGGGGTTGATTTGGGATTTTTTAATGAGAAAGGAAAGGCGGAGATTGCTGAGATTCGAAGGATTGAGAGATTGTTGTTTGGTTATATTAAGTATATCGAAGGTAAGAATGTTAGGTGAGGCTCATAGGCTTTGACTATGGCATGGCTCAGTTGCGCTGGATTAGCTCACTTCGTGGTAGGGCTCAGCTTCGCCGGAAAGGCTCATGCCTTGCATGGGGGCTTGGATGTTTTAAGATACTGTACATAAATTTGTTCCATTTGTAACAAATATGTTATATTGGTTAAATTGTTAAGAATTGAGAGTGTTATTTGATTGATTTTGCTTTGATATAAGATTAGGTAGATTTTCGGGGTTTGTTATTTATGTTACAAGTGGAACAAATATGTTAAAGTATAATGTTATTTGTTTTATCGACGCTGATGATTTTACTAAGTCCTGATTTAGTGCTAGATATTAGTAGTGAATGTTTGTGGTTACCGAGGGTAAGTGTAAGGTTTATATAGTCAATAACATATTCGTTACAAGTGGAACAGAAAGATTATGGGATGGAGATAGTGGACGTTTTGGCTAGAGGGAAGAAGCACATTCGGGGAATTTCTGATGTGCTTGATATTAACCATATGATGATCGTTCGGAAGATTGCGAGTTTGGAGGGTGAGAATGTTGTTGATTTTGTCGTCGAGGGTAGGAATAAGGTTTATTCTTTGAAGGATAGTTCGGAGGCTCGGGCGTATATTCTGATGATGGAGAGTTATAAGTTGATTCGGTTTTTGGCGAAGCATCCTTTTTTGAGGGATGTTGTTTCTAAGTTGCAGAAGGATAACGAGGCTAGTTTTGCTTGTTTTTTTGGGGGATACACTAAGGAGAGGAAAGAGAAGGATAGTGATGTTGAGATTTATTTAGAGAGTGGTGGTTCGAGTGCTAAGTGGGTTTATTCTAAGGAAGGTAAATGGGATTATTCGAGGCTGGATTCTGAGTTTAGTGTTGGGGTTATTGGGGACTCTTTGTCGAAGGAGATTATTGAGAATCATGTTTTAATTAAAGGGGGCGATATTTTTTATGAAAGGATTTTTGGGTGAGAGGCGGAGCCTCTTGGTTGGGTCCTCTACGGACATGACTCTGGTGAGCCCGAGTTGGGAGTTGGCCTCAAATAGGCATGACCCTGCTGGCCCCGGAGTTAGGGGTGGGGTCACGTATGGCATGACCCTATTAGGCCCGATTGAACCCTTTGGATTCACGACTTGGGTAACTGGGGGTGGTTTGAATGGTTAGGGATGTTTTGATTTTTGGAGATAGAGAGGTTAGACGGGTTCTGAAGGATGGCGAGTGGTTTTTTTCGGTTGTTGATGTTGTTGGGGCATTAGTAGAGAGTCGCGATATTAAGCAATATGTTAATAAGATGAGACAACGAGACGAATTTTTGAAGGAGGGGTGGGTACAAATTGTACATCCCCTTCTAATTAAGACTGCGGGAGGAGAGCAGGCAGTTAATTGTGCTAATAAAAAAGGAATCTTTAGAATTATTCAGTCTATTCCTTCAAGGAAGGCTGAGCCGTTTAAGTTGTGGTTGGCGAAGGTGGGGAGTGAGAGAATTGATGAGATTGGGAATCCGGAGTTGGCGCAGGAGAGGATGAAGAGGCTTTATGAGGAAAAGGGTTATTCTAAGGGTTGGATTGATAAAAGGTTAAGGGGGATTTCGGTCAGGCAGGATTTGACAGATGAGTGGAAGACTCGAGGTGTTGATAAGAATAGTGATTTTGCGATTTTGACTGCTGAGATTTCGAAGGCGACTTTTGATATGTATCCTAGTGAATATAAAAAATTTAAGGGTTTGGAAAAGGAGAATTTGCGAGATCATATGACGGATCTTGAGTTGATTTTTTCGATGTTGGGGGAGGCTTCGACGGCTGAGCTTGAGAGGGTTAGGGACCCTAAGGATTTTGAAGAACATAGAGATGTTGCGATTGAGGGTGGGAGTGTTGCGATGGTTGCTAGGCAGGATTTGGAGAGGAAGAGTGGGGAGAGGGTTGTTAATTCTGATAATTATCTTGGGAAAGATGAGAAGAGTGTTGAGAAGAGAAAGAGAGATAAATTGGTGGGGGTGGGTTATGAATAGGACTACGAGTTGGGTGTTAGGAGTTAGGGGTTGGGAGAGAGGGGCGGAGCCCCTTGGTTGGAGGTTTGCCTCAAATAGGTATGACCCTGCTGGCCCCGGAGTTGGGAGTTGGGGGATTATTCTTATTGTTATGTTGGTTTTGGTTGTGGGGCTTGGTTCGGCGGCGAAGATGTGGAATTTTAATGATTATAATGTGACTGCGGTTGGGTTTGTTGGGGATGGTAGTGGGTTGACGAATGTTAATGGGTCTAGTCAGTGGACGACGAGTGGGAGTGATATTTATTATAATACGGGGAATGTTGGGATTGGGGATTCGACGCCATCTCAACGTCTCCAAGTTCATAGGTCGACAAGTGGAACAGCTGCGAATTTAGCAGAAAGTGTTACTCAGGCTGCTTTCGCTTTGAATAGATTAAGAGGAGATACAGATTCGGGGATGTTTTTTGGTGGAGCTGGTTTTGGTTATATTCAGGCTACTAATAATGCAGGGACTTCGACAGGTATAGAATTATCCTTACAGCCTTTTGGGGGGAGTGTTGGGATTGGGACGACTAATCCTACTTATGGAAAGTTTGAAGTTAAACAGAGTTCTGATGTTGATGAGGGTGGGATATCTGTTGTGAATAGTGCTGTTAGCCGAAGCATGAGGATTTGGGTTGGTGCGGATAGTACTTCGAGAATTGAATCTGGAGATGGAGGAGCGGGGACTTTGGTTTTGAATTCGGGAGCTGGGAAGGTTGGGATTGGGACGACGAGTCCGGATTATCCATTACATGTGCAAGGCAATATGATGATTAGTGATGGTTCTGGGGAGATAAGGTTTGAGACGGCGGCTACTCATTATAATTGGAGGACAGCTGTTCAAGAGCAAACGAGTGGTGCCTATGAGATACATTCGGGTAATGTTGATGCTGATGCGACTAATGATGTGTGGACACAGAGGCTTAGGGTTGATGCGGATGGTGATGTTATAATGGCTCATAATGGGGGGAGTGTTGGAATTGGGGATACGACGCCGGATTATAAGTTGGATGTTGCTGGGACGTTGGGGGTCGATTCACTTGCTACTTTTTCAAATAGTATGCACGGGAATGTTTATGAGAGAATGCATAGTAACTTTGCTACTGCGGTGAATCCTAAGGGTGGGTGGTATTATACACAATCATCTACCGTTACTGGGGCTATAGCAATTACACTTCCAAGTAAAGTTTCTGATTCAATGATAAGTTTTTGGGTAGATGTTTATGATTATGTTAATCAGGAATCTTTTTCGGTGTTTATTTCGGGTTATCCTCATTCGACTGCTGGAGTTTGGTCTATTACCAGTGCTGTGATTTTAGGGTCTAATACTAATAGAGATTTTACTGTGAGGTTCGGTGGGTCTAATGATAATACTAAAGCCATAGTGTATATAGGGGAAGTGGGCTCTACTTGGAGTTATCCACAAGTGATGGTAAGGGATGTGATGTGTGGGTATAGTTGTCAGGCGGGTGAGATTGATAATTTGCCTTGGGATGTTACTTTTGAGACGACTTTACTTAATGTTAATAAGGTGAGGACAAATAATTTGGCGGTTGCTAGTAATTCTAAAGCTTGTAGCTCGGATGGGACTTGTGAGGGTATAACTTTTGATTCTGGGAGTGGGGCGAAGGACTTGGGGGATGCGGCGGTTGCTAATGGGGATACTAATTCGATTCCGACTGGGGATCAGGTTTATGATTTTGTTGCGACATATACTGGAGCTGGTGGGACTGGGGATATTTATGTTGAGAAGGCGGGGGATACTATGACAGGGGATTTGGTTATTAATGATGCGGTCGTTGGAACTTCTCCATTGTTATGTTTTGGCACTAATTGTGCTACTGAAGCAGGTAAATATATAGAATTGGATAGTTATTGGTTGACTTTTCATGGGCATCATCATGAGGGATTTAAGTTTGAATTATATAATGATAACACAGCTACAACTAATAATGTGATGGTGATTGGGGGTCAAAGTGGTAGTTCTGCAAATGTCGGGATTGGTCCGGATGTTACGCCGGATTATAAGTTGGATGTTCAGGGGACGCTTGGTGTTGATTCTACTTTGACTATGACGGGGAGTGCGGCGAATATTGCTCTGGGTTCGAATTGGTTGAGTGGGGATGGGGGGGATGAGGGGGTTTATGTTGATTCGGCTGGGAAGGTTGGAATTGGTACGGCGGCACCAACTGCTAATTTACATATTCGATTTAACCAAGATATTGGTTCGGGAAACACAAAAGGAATTTTAATGGAATCAATACCTGGTACTGATCAAAGTTGGTTGATTTCAAGTGGTACTACGGGAGTTTCAAATCAAGATTTTGCAATCAGGGATATTACTGCAGGCACATATCCACTTGTTGTTAAAAGTAGTACTGGTAGTATCGGGATTGGGACAACTAGTCCGGATGCTACGTTGGAGGTTATTGGGAATGCGATTATTGGTGCGGAGGGGACTGGGTTGGTTATTAGTAGCGATGGAGTTTTGAGCGATGAGGATGATGCGTTGACTATTAATGATGATGTTAATTTTAATGGGGGGTGGCAGAGTGGGGGAGCTAGTATTATTAATGGGGATATTTATGCGCAAAAGGGATGGTTTTACGATATTTCGAGTTTGTCGGTTGCGCATTTGAGTGTTAATGGGAGTTTGTTGCCTGAATTGGATAATCAATTTGATGTGGGGTCGAGTTCGATGAGGTGGAAGGATGGTTATTTTTCGGGTAGTGTTGGTATTGGTACGACTGCGACGCCTAGTTGGATATTACATACAAAAGGAAGCGGCACACAAAGGATAATGGTTGAATCAACAAGCGATACAGCAGGGATTTATATGAAATCTACTGCAGTAACAGGTTCTACGGTAAGAGATAATGCTGGAAAACTTCAATTTTATAGTGGAGGAGCTACGGAATCTTTAGATATGACTATAACAGAGGGTGATGTCGGCATCGGAACGACGGCACCGAGTAGCAAGCTATCTGTAGCAGATGCTGGTGGTGTTGGTGCTGGTACTGTCAATATTGCTCGTATTGGATTCAATAGTTGGAACGATGGAAACGAAGCCCGTATGGTATTTGGATTACCAGGTACTGCAGCATGGCAAGTTGGTGGTATTGCAACATGGGTGAGTGGGACTGAAAGAAAACTCAATTTTTATGTGGCAGATTCTTCAGCTACCACACTTGGAAGTGCTAAAATGGTAATAAATCAAAACGGCAACGTCGGCATCGGCACAACGGCACCGGATGGACAACTTCATGTTCATGCTACTGATAGTGATACTCCGGGCACAGGTTCAATAGCAATAGGGGATATGAGTGGAAATGTTCCTTTTTGGGATTTTAGAGTGGCTGCAGGAGGGGCTAATAATTTAATTTTAGATGGAGCAAATGGTGGAGTTTCTGCGGCGATAATGTCGTGGGATAGAACGAGCGGCAACGTCGGCATAGGGACGACTGCGCCAGATGGAAAATTGCATATTAAAAATAGTGTAACTACTGGCTCCTTTCCGTTTAGAGTGCATGGAGGAACAGTAAATAGAGAATTTATTAGTATAACTAGTGGAACAGATGGAAACGTTGATGGAGGAAAAATTGTAATAAATGAAGATCAAGATGATTTAGATTTACGTATGGAATGGGATTCAGGGGAAGCATTTTTTGTACAAGGAAGCAGCGGCAACGTCGGCATCGGCACGACAGCGCCTGATGGAGAACTAGTGGTTACATCTTCAAATGATGGAGGAGATGCAACTGTTGGAGTATGGGCAGATAGAGGAGATGATAATGTAGATAAATGGCAACTTAATGCAGCAGGAGATGCCGCAAATAGTCTTAGTTTTCAAAATAAAGGAACTGGTTCGTATGTTTCAAGATTGTTTATAGAAGCAACAGGCAACGTCGGCATCGGGACGACGAGTCCGGTAACTATATTTGATATAGAAGGTGGAGTAGGGACTGCACCACCTACGAGCGGAACAACGCATCCTGGAACATTTAGAATGAGGACAAACGATAACGCTGTATTAGACATGGGAATAATTGATGGTGGCTTAGGGGCTTGGTTACAAAGCACAGACCAAAGAGGGTATAATTATGCCCCTTATCCTTTATTGCTAAATCCAAACGGAGGCAACGTCGGGATTGGGACGACAGTGCCTAGTCATATTTTAGATATCGATAATGATGCAAGCAATGTGTTCCCGCTTAAAGTGAGGGGGAATATAGATAATAATGGGGGGTATACGGGAATTGTTTTTGGTTATGAGGCTGATACTACGGCTTATGAGAAGGCGGCTATTATGGTTGAGGGTACGACTGGAAGTGTTCAGCCGAATATGCATTTCTTGTTGGATAGTGTTGCAGATTCGGGAAGTGTTGTTAAGGCAGATGCAAAGTTGACTATTTTGAATGGAGGGAATGTTGGGATTGGGACGACGACGCCTGATGAGGCATTGGAGATAGCGGGATCTTTAGGTCAGAGTGGTATACATCTTGATAGTTCAAGTGGAGCCCGAATTAATATAGACAGAGGTGGGACAAGTAATGCTGGTGGATTGCAGTGGGCTACTGCTGGGACCAATGATTGGTGGGCAGGGAATTATAACTCTGGAAATTTGATGATTAATGAGGGTACATACAGTGGTACAACAAGATTAGTAATTGAAGATGCTACGGGGGATGTGGGGATTGGGCCTGATACGACGCCTGATTATAAGTTGGATGTTCAGGGGACGTTTAGGGCGGATAGTACGGGAAGTTTTGGTTCTACTTTGACGATGTCTGGTAGTGCGGCGAATATTGCTTTGGGCTCGAATTGGTTGAGTGGGGATGGTGGGGATGAGGGGGTTTATGTTTTGGGTGATGGAAACACGGGAGTAGGTACGTCGAGTCCGAATGCGAAACTAGAGGTTTCCTTTAATGGTGCGAAAGATTATG